>OLOA01000035.1_pt1 | contig 141512 bp, 157 predicted proteins | sample 1672201 | NCBI WGS metagenome assembly OLOA01 (sample SAMEA3136658, study PRJEB25190) | human gut metagenome
GTCAATTTTGTGATCTTCAAGTTTTTTGTTTTCCATGATTAATTCCTCCTTTTTTATTTTACTATTTTATGTAAATAGTACATAAATATTATATATTTAGATTTGAATAAAGTCAATAATAAATAAAAATATTTTTTAAAATTAATTTTTATTTTCGAATTTTTAAAAAATTAAAGGGCCATTTTAGGCCCTTTTTTGTGATTAATAAAATCTTGAATATTATTTTTTAACTTTAAAAACTATTTCAACACATTAACTGAAACAGACTGGTTGTTATTGCTTTTAAAGATAGTTGTGCCCTTGAATTTGTGATCAACTAAATATTTTTGAGCTTCATCGAACTTTTCTGGTTTTATTACTGTTTTTGAATTTTCTTTGGTTGCAAGTCCTGCTTTTTCGAGCGCTTCAATTTCATTTTGAGTAAGGAAAATTGCTTTGCCTGTGAATTTGTTTTCTTCTATGAGTGCTTGGTATCCTCCTGAGGTTTTTTCCAGTTCCTTTTCCTTAACCTTTTCGTTTCCCATTTTGAATTTCCTCCTCTAATTTTTATTGCACTTATATTGTGCCCGGATTCATTCTGAATAATACTTTAGAGTGAGTGGTCCAGATGTTTCGAAATTGTCCCTGAGAAAAGTCTGGATATCGTTAAGTTTAGAAGAGTCAATTTCTTTATTGACTATTAGCCCTGCGTCTTCAAGCGCTCTAGCCTGTCCTTTGGTTATGACTAGTGATAAACCTCCTCCTGAAATTTCTTCTAGTTCTTCATCTAAAATTTCTTGTTTTTCCATTTTGTGTTCCTCCTAACATGTTTTTATGCAAAGGGTACACAAATATTATAGATGCATATGATTATAAAGTCAATAGTATATAAAACCTCTCGATTTAATTACGAGAGGTTCTATACTTCAATTTTAATATTATTATTGAAATAACTGCAGCTGCAATCCCGAAAATTTGCGAAACTCTGAGGCTTGTGCCCGGGACAATGAGGCTGTCCGTTCGAAGGGACTCAATAAGTGCACGGGTGATTCCGTAGTACGCAGTGTAGATAAAAAATATCTTTCCGGGTTTGCGAGTTTTCTTTTTTAGGGTGTAAAAATGAAGAATTAAAAAGCAAATCAAGCAGCAAATAGATTCGTATAAAAAGCACGGGTGAACTGTTTTGCCGTATGTATTTTCGCTCATCATTCCCCAAGGCAGAGTCGTGACCCCGCCAAAAGCCTCTTGGTTCATGAAGTTGCCCCACCTGCCAATGCACTGGCCTATCAAAAGCCCAAGGCACATAAGGTCAAGCGTTGATAAAAAGCTCTTTTTATTAATTTTGCAGTAAACGAAAGTTGCCAAGAAGCCTCCAATTATAGCGCCGTAAATTGCTATTCCGCCTTCGTTTATCAAAAGGATTTTCGAAGGATTCTTCGCATAAAAATCTCCAGGGTAAAAAATCACATAATATATTCTCGCGCAGATTATCGCTACTGCCGAAGAAAAAAGCGCCAGATTCTCAACATCATTCTTTTTAAGCCCGAAACTCTGGCACCTTTTAACAATGTAAAGCAAAGCAAGCAGAAAACCTAAAGCGATTATAACGCCATACCATTTGACCGTAAATCCTGCGAAACTAAAAAGCGTGGGGTTTATTTTAAGGCTTATTCCAAGTTTTGGGAACGAAACGTGGTAAATCATTTGCGTTTTGGCACGGCAACGGAAAGCGAAGAGTTATCTTCTTTGAAATGAGCCGCTATTCTTTCATTTAATCCTTCCAAAGTTGCGTTTTCCAGCTCTTTCATGTAGCCAAAAAAGTCTTTGCCCGACAAAACAAACCCCAAAAGCACGTTGGCTGTGCTTGAAACACTGTTGTAAACATTCATGCTTTTGCCGTAAACTGCCTTTTTAATTCTTTCGAAATCTTCTTTCTTAATTCCTGAAGAAAGAAGTTTTGCGGTGTGCTTTTTAATGACCTCGGCTGCTTTTTCGGGGTTTTGCGATTCGCCTGAAAAAACGATCGAAGAATATTTCGGGCCTTCAAGGTGCTCGCCCGTGAACGAAGCAGTGTTAATAAGCCCGCTTTCCAAAAGCTCGCTGTACATTTCGCTCGAAGGCGAGGTAAGATAGCTTAAAATCAGATCGGTGTAGACCGAATCCCTTGTGGAAACATTTGAAGAAACATTTTCTTTAAAGCCAAGGCAAAACATCGAAGAATTAATGTCAAATTCTTCGCTAACGAATTCTTTGCAAACGGTTTTAGGTTCCTGCGGGAAGTATCTGTCAATTTCAATAGGCGGAGAATACTGAATTTTCTTGTCAATAACCGCAAGGACTTCATCGGGGTCTAAATCGCCCACTATGCATAGCGCCATATTGTGAAGATTATAAAAAGCTTTGTAGCAATCATAAAGAATCTCCGGCGTGATTTTGGCTATTGATTCTACCGAGCCGGCAATGTCAATTTTAACGGGGTGATTATGATAAAGCGCGCCTAAAAGGTTGATGTAAACTTTCCATTCCGGGCTGTCTTGATACATTTTTATTTCCTGAGCGATTATTCCTCTTTCTTTTTCGACGTTTTCTTCGGTGAAATAAGGCGTTTGGACGAAATCAAGCAAAATTTCAAGCGATTGATTGAAATTATCGGTGCAGGAAAATAAATAAGCGGTTTTTTCAAAAGATGTATAAGCGTTTGCCGATGCACCGGTTTTGGCGAAAAGCTCAAAGGCGTCGCCGCTTTCGCTTGCAAAAAGTTTGTGTTCAAGGTAGTGCGCTATTCCGTCGGGCACGATCGTGAAGGCTTCTTCGTTTTTAAGTTTAAAAGTGTTGTTAACCGAGCCGAAATTAGTGCCTAAAATCGCATATTTTGAGCTGTAGCCTTTTTTGGGGTAGATGTAAATGTCGAGCCCTGAGGGGTGCTTTGTGAAAAAATATTCTTCGCCAATTGCTTCGTAAGATATTTTTTTGGTTTTCATTTTCTACTCATCCTCCTTGTCGGTTTTGCAAAGGGTGTAAACTGTGTCAAGGGTTATTTTGTTTGCAACTTCAATTACTTTTTCGCGTTTAACTTCGTTGATTTCTTTTATTAACTCTTCGGGGGATTTCATCTCGCCGAGGAAGCTCTGGGAAATATACCATGAAGTCAGGGAAGACAGGCTATCGCTGATGCTTTCCATGTTTTGCGAAAGATACATTTTAGTTTCGGCAAGGTCGCTTTCTGCAAAGTTGCCCACCTTAACTTCTTTGAGCTGGTTTATTATTTCTTTTTTCGCTTCTTTGAGCTTTTCTTTTTCCACGCCGCTAGAAATGAAAATAACGCCTTTTGCTTTGTTATAGCGTGACGAGCAGTAATAGCAAAGGCTCAGCTTTTCGCGCACGTTAAGGAAGAGCTTTGATTGAGCGGTCCCGCCGAAAAGCGCATTCATTACTATCATGGCAGAGGTGTCTTTGCTGGGGTAGGCTGTTCCTGCGTAAAGGCCCATGACGAGCTTGCACTGCGAAACATCCATGTTTTCGGTCACTTCTTTGATTTCTTCTGCTCTTTCTTTAACTTTGGTTTCAAGCATAGCTTGCGGCTGCCTGTTTATTTTTGCAAAGCGGCTTTTGAACTCAGAAATGATGGATTCATAGCTTGCTTTGCCGATTACTGTTATTTCAATGTGCGCAGACTTTAAAAGGTCCCCCCAAGCTTTTGTTACTTGCTCTGAGGTCAAGCTTTTTGCTTCTTCTATAGTTCCCAGGATGTTTATTCCGAATTTGTCGTTTTCAAACATTATTTCTTCGCAGCGCCTGGAAGCATAGGCTTTTTTATCATTCATTTCTGAGAGGATGTCTTCGATTAACTGCCTTTTTTCAAGTTCCAAGTTTTCTTCTTTGAACTTCCCGTTTTCGAGGTTTGGCTCAAAAATCATTTCGCAAAGAAGATTTGTTAAATCATTTGTGTTATTCGGGTTTTCATAGGCAAATTTCCCGCTAAGGCCCTCTGCGCAAAGGTTTATAACCTGGCAATCGCCGAGCTTTGAAAGCGAAGAATTAACCGAAGCGCCATAAAGGCCCTCGAGCTTAGTGCTAATGTCTTTCAAGGTGGGGTACTGCCTGCAGCTGTGGGAAAGAAGATTCGGCAGCAAAGCGTTTTTTGAAACTTCGCTTTTTGAAAGCGGGGTAAACATCGAAAAGGAAATCACATTTGTTTTGAATTTTTCTTCGGGAATATAAGTGAAGTTAATGCCTTCTGAAATTTTTTCTCTTAATATGTTATTCATCAGCTCTCATCTCCGTATACATTATTATTATCTGTTTTTTCTTCTTTTGGGCAAAAACGTGAAAATCATTCCTGCGGCGGATATCGAAATAAGCGCTATCCCTCCGTAAAGGAGCACCGTGCCGTCATAAATAAGGTCGCTTATTTTTTCTTCTGATTTAATAAAGCCAAAGCCTTCGCTTTTTTCTTCTGTTTCTGTTTCGGTTTTTTCGGTGGAATTTTTTGCGTGGCAAAAGTTACTAAAGAAAGTCGCCCCTGCGCAAATGCTCGCCGCGCAAATCAAGGCAGATAAAGTTTTTTTGAAAATTTTCTTCATTGTTTTTCAACCTCGTTTTTGAAATTTTTGAATTTGCCTTTTTAATTATATTTTGCAAAATTTGCCGTTATAAATAAAACCTTTGAAATTTTTCTCGTAGTCTATTATACTATACTTTTGTATTTTATAAATAGTTAGGAGTAAGAAAATTTGGATTTTATTGAAAATTTAATAACCGAAGCTATAAATTCCAGGGAAAAAGCATACACTCCTTATTCAAATTTTAAAGTAGGAGCGGCGCTTTTGACTTTTGATGGAAAAATCTACGGAGGGTGCAACATTGAGTGCGCTTCTTACCCCGTTTGCAATTGCGCTGAAAGAACGGCTCTTTTCAAAGCTGTTTATGATGGCCATAAGAAGTTCAAAGCAATTGCAGTCGTTGGCGGGAAAGACGGCGAAGAGCTTAGCTCATATTGCCCGCCGTGCGGAATGTGCAGGCAGGCGCTTCGTGAGTTTTGCAGCCCTGAAGAATTTAAAGTAATTTTAGCGGTGAGCACCGAGAAATTTAAAGTTTACACTCTAAACGACCTTTTGCCGCAAAGCTTCGGCCCGGATAATCTTTAATTAAGTAGGAGGAAATTAAATTGAACCTTGAAAATAAATGCCTTGAAATAAGAAAAAATATTCTTTTGGAAATTGGCACGCTCGGAGTAGGGCACATCGGAGGAAGCCTCTCGATGGTTGAGTTGCTTGCCGTGCTTTATTACAAACACATGAATGTTGACCCCAAAAACCCGAAAAAAGAAGGAAGAGACCGTTTAATCGTTTCGAAAGGCCACAGCGGCCCGGCTGTTTATGCTGTTCTTGCGAATATGGGTTACTTCCCGCAAGAATGGCTCAAAACCCTTAACAAACCTGGAACGAATCTCCCGAGCCACTGCGACATGAACCGTACCCCAGGGATCGACATGACAACGGGTTCGCTCGGCCAGGGTTTTTCCTGCGCTGTGGGGATTGCTCTTGCTTCGAAGATTAAAAATGACGGAGCTAAAATTTACACAGTAATCGGCGATGGCGAATCTCAAGAAGGCCAAATTTGGGAAGCTGCAATGTTTGCATCTCATAAAAAGCTTAGCAATTTGATTGCTTTCACGGATTATAATAAACTTCAGCTTGACGGCAAAACCGAAGATATCTGCTCGATTGAGCCTTTGGCTGACAAATGGCGCGCTTTTGGCTGGCATGTAATTGAAGTTAAAAACGGCAACTCTTGCGAAGAAATTGACGAGGCTATAACCCTTGCTAAGAGCTCAGATTTGCCAACGATGATAATTCTTCACACCGTTAAAGGCCACGGAATAAGCTTTGCAGAAAATGCCGGAGTGAAAAACCACAGCATGACCGTGAGCAAAGAAATGTTTGAGCAGGGTTTAAAAGAATTGGAGGAAAAAACTAGTGGAAATGCGTGAACTGATTTCAAAAGAACTTGAAAATGAAATGAGAAAAAATGAAAATATAGTTGTGCTTAATGCCGATTTAGCCAAACCAAACGGCTTTGGTAATTTAAGCGAAATCTTCCCTGAAAGATGCATAAACGTTGGCATTGCTGAGCAAAATATGGCTTCAATCGCCGCGGGAATGAGCAGCTACGGAATGATGCCTTTCATCTGCACGTTTACTCCGTTTGCAACTCGCAGAATCTGCGACCAAATTGCAATTTCTATTTGTTATGCAAACCAAAACGTTAAAATCATAGGAACTGACCCGGGAATAAGCGCGGAATATAACGGCGGAACTCACATGAGCGTTGAAGATATCGGCGTGCTCAGGAGCATTCCGAATATAGTTATCTTCGAGCCTGCGGATAACGCCCAGCTTAAGTATTTGTTCCCGCAAATTCTTGCTTACAAAGGTCCGCTTTACATCAGAATGTTCCGCAAGAGCACTCCTGATATTTTCAGCGAAGATGAAACATTTGATCTTTTTAAAGCCAAAACTATCAAGGAGGGCAAAGACATAAGTATTTTCTGCTCGGGAATAATGGTTGAGGAAACTTTAAAGGCGAATGAAATCCTTGAAAAAGAAGGCATTAACGCCGAAATAATAAATATTCACACGATTAAACCAATCGACAGAGAAGCTGTTATAAACTCCGTTTCGAAAACAGGCGCAGCTCTTGTAGCTGAGAACCACAACGTGATAGGCGGCCTTGGCTCTGCGGTTGCTGAGGTTCTTTGCCAAAGCGTTCCTGCTCCGGTCGAGTTTATTGGAATCAAAGATGTTTTCGGCCAGGTTGGTAAAATGCCATACCTTAAAGAAACCTACGAAATGACAGCGGCAGACATCGCCGAACAAGCCAAAAAATGCATTCAAAGAAAAAAATAACAAAATTTTGCTCATAGCCACAAAGGCTATGAGCTTTTTGCGTTTTATGATTTTTTATTTAAAAAGAAAATTTAAAACCAGCATTGTTCCTATCCCTGGCAGGCCGAAAATTGCCGAAACACTTGCCGTTATTAAATTTAAAGGCAGCGAGAAACCCGTCAGTGCCGAAAGGCTTTCGAGTATTACCAGTGAGGTTACGCCGCTTGCCGTGCTGAAAATTGATTTTATTATCGGATGCTTGGATTTTAAAATTATATTAATTAGTAAAAGTATAATCACGGGAATTGCAGCTAAAAAAACTTTGTTCATTTTAATTCTCCTTATTTAAGCTTGGCTCCAGAAGCTTCATTTTGCTTATCAGGTGCCGGTATCTTGCGTTTAAAACTTCGCGCTGCAAAATGCACGCTTCAATTAAGTCGCTTTCAACTTCGGTTTGAAACCATATGTTTGTTTTTTCAAGTTCAGTGCAAATTTCAGTTATTTCATCTTTAATTTTCTGGGTGTTTGAGTTTGTTTTAGGGCTTGTTTTTTTGAAAATTTTAATCATTTGTGTTCACGTTCCTTTTTAAATACCTATGCCGAGCATTTTGAATTTATGATTAATACATTTTATTCATAGTTCACGTAATGTCAAGGATTTTTTGGCTTAAAAAATACAAAACAGAAAAATGTTAGCATAGGTTTACTTTTTTTAAAAAATAAAGTATAATATTCTTATCTATGAAATTATATTTTGTTTAAATGAAAATTAAAGGATGTGTTATAAAAATGAAAAGCTTAGGCGATATGTCTTGCGGGGAAGAGGGGATTATCAAAAAAGTTGGAAGTAGTGGTTCGCTCCGCCGCAGGATGATTGACATGGGCATGACTCCAGGCGCTAAGGTGAAGCTTATTAAATATGCTCCTGCAGGCGACCCAATTGAAATAAAACTTCATGATTACAAACTGAGCATAAGAAAATCTGAAGCAAAAGAGATTGAAATTTGCCAAAGTAGCGAAGAAGCCGAAAAGTTAAGCGCTAAACTGGAAGAAAGAAAATTTGGCTTGAAAGAGCACGCTTTGACTGCTCCTATAATAAAAAGCGACGAGGATTATTCCCGCACTTACAAGGTCGCTTTGGTGGGTAACCCGAATAGCGGAAAAACGACGCTTTTTAATAAATTAACCGGGAGTTACCAATACGTTGGCAACTGGCCCGGCGTGACAGTTGAAAGAAAAGAAGGAAAAATAAAGGGAATCGGCGATGATATTAGCCTCGTTGATTTGCCGGGTGTTTACTCGCTTTCACCGTATTCGCCCGAAGAGGTTGTTACAAGGAACTACATTATAAATGAATCACCCGATGTTATAATAAACATTCTGGATTCGACCAACCTGGAAAGAAACCTTTATTTAACCACCCAGCTTTTGGAGCTTGACTGCAAAATGATTTTGGTTCTTAACATGACCGATTTGCTTAAAAATAAAAGAATTGATTACAAAGAACTTGAAAAGCGCTTGGGAGTGCCTGTCGTTGCGGTTTCTGCTGGCAAGAATAAGGGGATTGAAAAACTTCTCGAATGCCTTTCGCTTTCGGTTAAGCGTGGCAGTTTCGTTCGTGGAAGCAGCAGTATTTATTCCGAAAAAGTTGAAAATTCACTTGAAAAAATCGACAAAATCTTAAATGAAGGAAATGCTTACGTTTTCAGCAGCAGGTTTAAAACCGTTAAGGCTTTTGAAGGCGACTGCATTGTGCTTGAAAGCTACAAACTTTCGAAAGATAAACTTGATGAAATAGAAAAAATTAGGAATTACGTGAGCAATTCTCTCGGGAAGGAAAAAGACACTATAATTCCTGAAGAAAGATATACATATATTTACGACCTTTGCCAAAGAGCTATAAAAAATTTGAAACTCGAAAGCACTATGACGTTTTCGGAAAGAATTGATAAATTTTTAACAGGCAAATTTACTGCATTTCCGTGCTTTTTGTTTTTGATTCTTTCGATTTTTTACCTCACTTTCGGCCCGCTTGGGGTTATGCTTAAAAACATTTGCGAAGATTTCATCAATACGCAAACTCAAGGCATGGTTCTTAGCATTTTGAACTATATAGGTGTTTCGCCGTGGCTAAAAAGTTTGGTTGTGGATTCCATTATAAAAGGTGTTGGAGCGGTTATTTCATTTTTGCCGCAAATTGTGCTGCTTTTCACGCTTCTTTCGCTCCTCGAAGATTGCGGATACATGGCAAGGGCTGCGTTTATTATGGATAGACTAATGAGGAAAATCGGCCTTTCAGGCAAGGCGTTTGTTCCGATGATAATGGGCTTTGGGTGCACTGTTCCTGCGGTTTTGGGCAGCAAAATTCTTGAGAGCAAGAAAGATAAAAACTTGGTTATATTTCTAATTCCGTTTATGTCTTGCAGCGCGAAGATGCCGCTTTACTTGCTTTTTGCTTCAACTTTTTTCCCGAATCATCAAACTTTGGTTGTATTTTCCCTTTATGGTTTTGGTGTTGTTTGCGCCTGCCTTACTGCACTTCTTTTCAAAGACACCGTTTTCAAGGGCGAGGAGTCCCCTTTCATAATGGAAGTGCCAGATTACAAATGGCCATCGTTTAAAAATGTTAGGCTCAGCGTTTGGGACAGAACCAAAGACTTCGTTGAAAGAGCCGGAACTGTTATTTTGATTGCAACTGTTGTTGTTTGGTTTTTGCAATATTTCGGCCCTGATTTCAGAGCTGTTTCGGATAATTCCCAAAGTATTCTTGCGAAAATCGGCCAGGTGATTGCTCCTGCGTTTGAAATTTGCGGCTTTGGCAACTGGGAAGTCAGCGTTTCGCTTGTTACCGGGCTTATGGCCAAGGAATCTATCGTTAGCACGCTTTCAGTTCTTTACGCTGGAAGCGGCGAGCTAAGCGAAGTCTTGAGCCACAGCTTTAGCCTTGCAAGTGCAATTTCGTTTTTGGTTTTTGCGCTTTTGTATACTCCGTGCGTTGCTGCAGTTTCAGCGATTTACAAAGAATACGAAGATAAAAAATTGGCTATTTTCTCGGTTCTTTACCAGCTTTTGGTGGCTTACTTCATGTCCGCGCTTGTTTACCAGTTTTTAACTCTTTTTAGAGTAGCTTAAAAAAGAGAGGTTATTAAATTGAAGTATGATTGCGTTATTTTTGATTTAGACGGCACGCTCATTGATAATTCCGCTGGGATTTGCAGTTCTATTGTGAATTTTTTACCGAAGTTTGGCGTCTCAGGCGTTAGCGAAGAGAAAATTCGCCCGATGTTTAAAGATTGCACCAGGAGCATTTTGAAAAATCATTTTGATTTCGAGGGCGAGAAGCTTGAAAATGCAATGAAAATTCACAGGAATTACATGAGAACCGAGGGGCTTTTTAAAGTTAAGCTTTACGATGGTGTTACCGAGCTTCTTGAATTTCTTAAATCTCGCGGCGTTATAATCGCATTAGCAACTTTGAAAAACGAATTCGTTGCAAATGAGATTTTGAAAAATTTGAATATTTTGCATTTCTTCAGCGCCGTTTTTGGTCAAGATGATGCCGAAAGCTTTGAAAAAGCCGAGATGATTGAAAAGATAAAAGATATGTTTAACCCGAAAAGAGCTATTTTGATTGGTGACTCTTGGGTTGACGGCGAAGCAGCGGAGAAATCCGGGGTTAATTTTGGCGCTGTTATGTACGGAATGTGTTTTAAAAACAAAAGTGAAGCCGAGGCTTTTGAGCCTGTGTTTTCGTGCGAAAATGTTTATGAAATAAAAGATAATCTTAAATAAAGAATATTAAAGAAAGGATTTTTAAAGTGAATTTAGTAGATATTTTAGTAATTTTATTTTTAGTTGGTTTGTTTGCAGTGTGGATGATTTTCAAACGCAAAAAAGCCAAAGAAAACCCGCCTTCGAGATGCGCGGGCTGCGCAAATTTTGGCCTTTGCAGCAAAAAGAAAGACAACAACAGTAAGCGTTAAAGGAGGGCTTTTTATGGAAAAGTGCCTTACCGGTTCTTTGGAGGATTATTTGGAAGTTGTTTATATAATCGAGCAAAGCGGCAAGGAAGCAAGGCTGACCGACATTGCAAACTTTCTTTCTTTTTCAAAGGCGAGTGTCAGCCGAGCTATCAACACTCTCAAAGCTGAAAATATGGTTTTGCAAGAAAAATACGGCAAGATTGTTCTCACCGAAAAAGGCAGGAAAATCGCCGCAAATGTTTATGATAGGCACAAAATTTTAACAAAATTTTTCACAGATATTTTAAAAGTAAGGCCTGAAATTGCCGAAACTGACGCTTGCAGAGCCGAGCATATTTTGAGCAAAGAGACCCTTTTGAGCATAGAAAAATTTTTAAAAGCAGGAGGAAATAATATTGAATAACCAGAAGAAATTTTCTAAGAAAAAATCTGAAAACGAATATATAGTAGGCAGGAATGCAGTTAAAGAGGCGCTAAAATCCGGCAGAATAATAGACTGCATCATGATTAGCGAAAATGCAAGAGCTGTTTCTGAAATAATAAATTTGGCAAAAAGCAAAAACATAACGGTAAAAAAAGTTAATAAATCCGTTTTGGATTCTTTCGGGAATTTTAACCACCAAGGAATAGCAGCGCTGGTTGGCGCAAAGGCTTCTTCGAGCATTGACGAAATCCTGGCCCTTGCTGAGAAAAGAAACGAAAAGCCTTTCGTTATAATCGCCGATGGAATCGAAGACCCGCATAATCTCGGCGCTATAGTAAGAACTGCGGAGTGCGTTGGCGCCCACGGTGTTATAGTCCCGAAAAGAAGAGCCTCCGGCCTTACCCTTGCGGTTGAAAAATCTTCTGCTGGCGCTTTGGAGCATATGCTCGTTGCCAAAGTTAATAATATTTCTTCTGCGATTGACGAGCTTAAAGATAAAGGCCTTTGGATTTACGGCGCTGACATGCTGGGCAAAAACTGGACGAGCGAAGATCTAACTGGAGCGGTTGGAATCGTTATTGGCTCAGAGGGAAGAGGAATAAGCGAGAATGTTAGAAAAAAATGCGATTTTATTCTTTCTCTTCCAATGAAAGGCAAGGTTAACTCGCTTAACGCTTCTGTTGCCGCTGGAGTTTTAATGTATGAAGTTTGCAGGCAAAGGCTTTAATCAGTAAAGTTTTAGCATGTAAACTATAAGCCCATAAATCATAGACGAAATTGTTCCATAAACGATTACAGGTCCGGCCATTATGAACATTTTTGCGCCTATTCCAAAAACGTGACCTTCGCTTTTGAACTCAATTGCCGGAGCGGTTATTGAGTTTGAAAAGCCTGTGATCGGAACGATTGTTCCGGCGCCTGCGTGCTTTGCAATCACGCCATACCAGTTTATGGCTGTTAGAAACGAAGCCACGGCTATCAAAGTGATTGAAGTCCAGGTGCTGGCGTCTTTTTTGCTAAGGCTGAAGTCCATCATGTAAATATTGGTTAGTGCTTGGCCTACCGCGCAAATGAAGCCTCCTGAAATAAATGCCATGAAAAGGTCTTTCCAGATCGGGCTTGCCGGCGAGCTTTTTCCGGTCATTTGACTGTACTGTTTTTTTGAAACTTTCATTTAAATATCACATCCTTCTTTTTTATTATTTCCTGCGGTTTTTCTACATATACATTTTGATATTCAAAGGGGAAAATTTAATGCAAGAAACTCTCTACAAAGTGCTGCTTGACTACAAAAGCTTGGGCAGGTCTTCGTTTCATACACCCGGGCATAAAAATAATTTTTATAGTAAAATTGAACTTTTAAGCCTTGATTACACTGAGCTCCCGATGACTGACAGTCTTTACGAAGCAAACGGAGCGATTAAAGCTTCAGAAGAGAAAGTGAGCAAACTTTACGGCAGCAAGGCGTCGTTTTTTTCTTCGGGCGGGAATACTCTTTGCATGCAAGCTATGATAAGGCTCTGCGCAGGGAGAGGCGAGAAAATCCTTTGCGATAGGCTGGTTCACCGCTCGGCGGTTTCGGCCATGGCTCTTTTAGGGATAGAACCCATTTGGGTTAAAAGAAACTTCAAAAACGGCATCGCGTGGGACATTGACATAAAAGATCTTGAAAGCAAACTGGCGGAAAACAAAGATGCCAAGGCTTTTTATCTAACGAGCCCGAATTATTTTGGCGTTATGCAAGATATTTCTTTGATTTCAAAGGTTTGCAGTCGGTTTGGAATTCCTGTGATAGTTGATAACGCTCACGGTGCGCACCTTAAATTTTTGGGGCTTCACCCGCTTGATTTCGGCGCAGCAATGACTGCTGATTCTGCTCACAAAACGCTCCCGGTTTTGACTGCTGGTGCGTGGCTCCATGTGAATGAAGAAAAATTCAAGAATAAAGCCAAGTCCGCTATGGCGCTTTTCGGTTCGACTAGCCCTTCTTACCCGATCATGGCCTCGCTTGACATCGCAAGATGCTGGCTTGAAAAAAACGGCGAGAAGCAGTACAAAGCTTTGACGGAAAAAGTGAGCGATTTAAAAAAGCTTTCTAACGTGAAAGATATGTTTTTAAACGGCATTGACCCCGCGAGAATAACGATTAATGCAAGTGCTTTGGGTTTTAGCGGTTATGAGCTAAGGGATGAGCTTTATAAATACAAAATAGAGCCTGAAATGTGCGGTAAATATCATGTTGTGCTTATTCCTACGCCTTTTAATTCCGAAGAAGACTGGCGCCGCCTTGAAAATTTCGTGAAACAAATAAAACCTAAAGATAAAAAAATTATTTTGCCAGAAGCTTTTGAGATGAATATTCCGAAAAGGGTTTGCTCGCTGACTGACGGTGTCATGAGCGATTTTGAAATAGTTCCTTTAAATGCTTGCCTCGGCAAAGTTGCTGCGGAGATAGTCTGCCCGTGCCCGCCTGGCGTGCCGGTTGTTATGCCCGGCGAAGAAATAGGCGCTTTTGAGAAAGAATCTCTTTTCGAGTATGGCATTACAGAAATAAATGTGGTAAAATAAAAAAATAAATTTTGAATTTGCGGAGGTATTTATGAAATTAGTTATGGCAATCATGAGCAAAAATGATTCTTCAATCGTTATGGATGCTCTCACCGAAGAAAATTTTCAAGTTACCAGAATGGCTTCAACAGGCGGCTTTTTGAAGTCAGGCAACACCACGCTCATCATTGGGGTTGAGGATAATAAAACTAATAAAGTAATTGAAATTATTTCTAAATACAGCAGCAAGAGAAAGCAGCTTGCCATGGATACAAGCCCGATTTACCCCGACTTGGTTTCTACTCCTCCTTTTGAAATAACCACAGGCGGAGCTATAATATTCGTTTTAGACGTTGACAGGTTCGAAAAGGTTTAAAGCATGAGTAAATTCAGTTTTGAAAAGATTTGTGAAAATCCTCCTCATGCTATAATTTTGGAATCTTTAAACGCCGAGAAAGCAAGCGAAGAAGCCTTAAAAATTGCGAAAAGTATTCTTTGCCTTTCGGGCGGTAAAAAGCCTTGCGGGCAGTGCGGCTCGTGCGTTAAAGTGGCGAAGGGTTTCCACCCGGATTTAAAAATTATTTCGCTTGAAAAGGACGCTAAATCAATAAAAATCGAAGAGGTAAGAAACGTCCGGCAGGATGCTTATATCCTCCCGAATGAAGGTGCTTACAAGGTTTATGTTTTCACTCCCGCCGAGGCTTTAACCGTTCAGGCGCAAAATGCTTTCATAAAAATCCTCGAAGAACCGCCAAAAAACGTGGTGTTTATTCTAGTTTGCAAGTCAAGCGATTTGCTTTTAAGCACGGTTCTTTCGCGTTGCGAGATTTTTAATCTAAACGAAAGCGAAGACGGAACTTTCGGTGCTGAGCTTGAAGATAAATGCAGCGAAGTTTTGAGCCTTAGTTTTGAGGGTAAGCCCTCAGAGGTTTTGAAAATCCTGGCAACATTGCCTGCTGACAGAGCTTTTCTTAAAGATTTTGTTTTGTGCCTTATGAAGGGTCTAATAGGTCTTGTTAAAAATCCTGGGAGTGGCGTTTCTCTTGAGCGCGCGGACAAAATGCTTGAAAGCTTAAAGTTTTGCTTCGAGCTTATAAACAAAAATGTTAATGTTAATTTGATAATAAGTATGGTCAGCATGGCCTTATAAAAAGGAGGTTAACTGTTTGAGTTTGGTCGTTGGTGCAAGGTTCAAAGAAATAGGGAAGATCCGGTATTTTATTTACCCACAAAATGACATTTCCGAGGGCGAGCTTATTATTGCTCAAACCAAAAGAGGAGTTGAGTGCGGGAAGGTTGTTTCGGTTAAAAGGGAGCTTTCTGAAAGCAGAAAAATCTTCCCTGATGAAAAAATAATCCGAAAAGCAAATGAAAAGGATTTGAAATCACTTGAGCTTAAAGAGCAGGAAGAGAAAAAAGCTTGGGAAATTTGCAAGAAAAAAATTGCTGAGCACAAATTAAAAATGAAAATAATCGACGTTGAATATATGTTCGACAGAAGCAAGCTCATTTTTTACTTTATTTCTGAGTCGCGCGTTGATTTCAGGAGTCTTGTTAAAGATCTTGCTTATACTTTTAAAGTTAGAATCGAGCTTCGCCAGGTTGGAATAAGAGATGAAGCAAGAATCCTCGGTGGTTTGGGAATTTGCGGCAAGCCCCTTTGCTGCTCAACCTTTTTGAGTGATTTTCAGTCCATTTCAGTTAAAATGGCAAAAGATCAAGGTATTTCGCTTAACCCGGTTAAGCTTTCTGGGATTTGCGGTAGGCTTAAATGCTGCCTTAAATACGAGCAGGAAACCTACCTTGATTTAATCAGCAAAATGCCAGCCATGGGCGAAACAGTGGGGACTAGCGAGGGCGTTGGAACTGTTACTGCAAGGTCTCCGATAACTGGGCTTGTTAAAGTGCAGATTCAAGACGGCATGGATAATCGCAAGGTGGTTATTTTTAGTGTTAGCGATATTTGGCCGCTTTCAGACGCTAAGCAATAGTGGCTTGATTTTTGGCTAAAAACGAGGTATAATTATATTGTTAAAATGAATTTTGAAGAGCTATCAATCCTCGAGTAAGTTATACATTTATAAATTTGTAGTGCGGACTTAGTTTTTTGGTGCTCTCGGTATGGTGGTGCTTATAAATTGTCAGATAAAATTTCCCAAGAATTCAGGGAATTAAAGAGAACTTTTTTGAAAAAGAAATTTTCAAATCTTAACGAAACACAGCTCGAAGCGGTTTTTAATGTTAAAGGCCCGATGGTTGTTATTGCAGGCGCAGGAAGCGGAAAAACAACGGCGGTCATAAGCCGAATTGTGAATATGGTCACTTACGGCGAGGCTTACCTGAGCGACAGCGTGCCCAAAAATTTAAATGAAAATATGATAAATGTGCTTAAAGCAGCTTGCGAAAACCCCGAAGATAGCCATGAAGCGGATGAACTCATTAGGGTAAATCCCGTTAACCCTTGGAACGTTTTGGCCATAACCTTCACTAACAAAGCTGCAAATGAGCTCAAAAGCAGGCTAAGTGCTGCGCTTGGCGAAAAGTCAAAAGACATTTGCGCTTCGACCTTTCACAGCCTTTGCTCAAGAATCCTTAGAATTCATGCTGCGAAGATAGGTTACACGAGCCATTTCACTATTTATGATGATGAAGACAGCATAAAGGTTATTAAAGAATGCCTTAAAACTTTGAAACTTGATGACAAGGTCGTTTCGGCGAGAAGCATTAAGAATATAATTTCCCGTCAAAAGGATAAACTTATTACTCCTGAAGAATATAAAGAAGTTCAAAACGAAGGCTATAAATTCAGCGGAGTTCCTTATGAAGTTTATGAATATTATCAAAGAAAGCTCAAAGAAGCAAACGCAATGGACTTTGACGATCTTATTTTTAATACTGTTAAACTTTTCAAAGAGCATCCTGAAGTGCTTGAAAGCTACAGGCGTGAGTTTGAATATATTCTCGTTGATGAATATCAAGACACGAACTATTCTCAAAGCGTTTTGATAAAAAGCCTAGCTGAAAAAAGCAAAAATATTTGCGTTGTGGGCGATGACGACCAGAGTATTTATAAGTTTAGAGGCGCTTCGATTAAAAACATTATTGAATTCGATAAAGACTTTGAAAATGCTAAGCTTGTTAGGTTTGAGCAGAGCTACAGGTCGACTAAAAATATAATTGATGCGGCTAATGCGGTTATTAAAAACAACGCTTACAGAAAAGGCAAAACATTGTGGACCGAAAACCCTCCAGGGGAATTAATCAGGGTTCACACGGCTTACAATGAGCATGATGAAGCTAATTTCATTGCAGAAGCAATTCAAGACAGAGTCGCAAGGGGCGAAAAATATTCTGATTGCGCGGTTTTATACCGCAGGAACTCTCAATCGAACGTTCTTGAAAAGGTCCTCATGAGAAGGGGTGTGCCTTACCGCATTTATGGCGGCCACAGGTTCTATGACAGAAAAGAAATTCGTGACATGATTGCTTATTTGAGCGTTATTAACAACCCGCGCGATGAAATCAGGCTCAGAAGAATCATCAATCAGCCTAGGCGCTCGATTGGCGAAAGAACGATTTCTCAGGCTTCTGAAATTTCAAAAGAAACAGGCAAAGATTTGCTCAGCGTTATGAGGGAATGCGACAAATTCGATAGCCTTCAAAGAGTGGCAGTTAAATTAAAAACTTTTGCTAATTTGATTGATGAACTTATTTACACTTATAAATCCGGCAGGATCTTGCTTTCGGAGCTTTATGAAATGCTTCTTGACAGAACGGAATATATTAGCTTTCTTAAATCTGAAAGAGACAGCAGCGAAGCCAGAATCGAAAATGTGAAGGAATTGCTTAGCAGTATTAAGAGCTATGAACATGAAAATGGCAAAAATGCTACTTTGGCAGGATTTTTGGAAGAAATTTCGCTTTTCTCTGATGTGGATAATTACGATGCAGATTCTGACGCCGTTGTCCTTATGACGCTGCACGCTTCGAAGGGCCTTGAGTTCCCGAACGTGTTTATTCCGGGCCTTGAAGAAGGAATCTTCCCTGGAATTCAAGCTATGGAAGACATGAGCGGAATGGAAATGGAAGAAGAAAGAAGGCTTGCCTACGTTGGCATAACCAGATGCAAAAAGAGCCTTTATTTGCTTGATTCCGACAGCAGAATGTATTCCGGCAGCACTTCACACAATAAAGCTTCAAGATTTTTGGGCGAAATTCCAGAAGAGCTTATTTTCAAAACGAAATCTCGTGATTGGAAACAGCCTGAAGCGGGCCAGACGATTCCAAAATCTGCTCAGGAGCAAAGAGCTCAGTCAGTTATGGCAGCCCATAATTTTGGCGGCATTGGCGGCGGAAGAAGCTATTGCCACAGCTCAAAAGAAACGCTCTTTAATGTTGGAGACAAAGTTTACCATGCTTCTTTCGGCGAGGGAGTTATTGAGTCTATTGTTCCAATTGCTAACGACAGCATGATGTCCATAAATTTTGGCGGAGTCACCAAAAAACTCATGTCTAATTACGCTAAACTTGAAAAAAGATAACAGGTAACAAATTTTAAATTACCTCCATAATATGATTATTGGAAACCCAAATTTTTGGGGATTGTCAGTAAGAAATAGTAATTTTTAAAGAAAAATATTTATCAACTATTTTTGACAGCCATTAATATTATGGAGGGATTTTTATATGACAGAGAATTTTTCTACATTTTCTTGCCGTGAAAATAATCAATTCAAAGAGCCTGTTTGCATTGATGCTTACAGAGTTTACGATTCTTGCGCAGACAGAAGCTGCCTTGAAAATTTAAGAGTGAATTTTACTGAATCCGGTCAACACATTATCGACCAAGCAACAAGCGTAAGGGTTAAAGATGTTAGTGTTATCACCACTTTCATTGATATGGAACCTGTTCCTTTCCGCAGAGGATATTACTCGATAGATATGACCTACTTTTTCGAAGTTGACATTGAGGCTTTCATGGCTCCTTCGGTCATGCCGGCAACCGTTTCAGGGCTTTGCGTTTTCAGCAAAAGGGCCATTCTTTATGGAAGCGAAGGCGGCGTGAGAGTGTTTAGTTCCGAGTTTTCTTCGGGCGAAACCGATGTTCAAAATGCTTCACTCAGGAATTTGCCGCGTGCTGTGGTTCAAGTTGCTGATCCTGTGGCGCTTTCGGCCAAACTTTGCACCGTAAGCGAGTGCGCTTGCCAGGCTCAAACTAGGGTCCCGGAATCAATTTGTAGGCGTTTCGGCGGTGAATTTATAAGGTCAAATGCGGTCAATAGAGCCGTTGCGGTCACGCTTGGAATTTTCACTATAGTTCAGATCGAAAGAAATGTTCAGATGCTTATCCCGGCATATGATTTCTGTGTTCCGACAAAAGAGTGCACCTCTTCAAGTGATAATCCTTGCGATCTTTTCAGCAGGATTGAGTTCCCTACAGCAGAATTTTTCCCACCAAAAATTAAAAATGAATCTTCCGGCGGATGCGGTGGTTGCGGAGGTTGTTCAGGTTCAAGCACGACCCAAACAACAGAACAAAGCTAACAAAAATAAAGTCTCTCCTTTGACTTCGGGAGAGACTTTTCTTTTTGTAATGCAACAAATATTTGACATTTTTAGTTTCCAATTATATAGTAGTAGCAGGAGCTAAACCGTTTGAAAAGCGGTCAGTCTCCAAGGTGATTTTTTAATAAAAACCGGACTTTGGTGGAGTGGCGGTTTTTATTTTTTTATCAATCTGACTTATAACATTGAAAAGAAAATATTGACTTTTCAAAATGAAGCGCATATAATAAAAGCAGTAGGAGCTAAACCGTTTGAAAAGCGGCTAGCCCCCAAAAGTGATTAAGTCAATGGAATAACCGTTCAACTTTGGTAGAGGGAAACGGTTATTTCATTTTTTTATATGCAGAATCCAATATAAGATAAATTACTAAGAAAAGGGTTGAAAAAAATCCACTTAACACTAATAATTTTAGCATATCATCCACCCCTTTCTCAGGGGCAGATTAACCGTTTTCCATAGGCTAAACTCCTACTGCTAAGAAATATTTTATATTAAAATCAGGCGTAATACAACAAAATTTTACATTATTTTCAGTTATTACCAAAAAAGGAATCGCAAAAGAATTTTATTAAGTAAAAACCCCTGGAAAGAGCTTGCTGACTTGGTTTGGCAGGCTTTAATTTTTTCTAGGAATTTGCAATTTTTAAAATTTTATCGTAAATAGTTAATTATTTTAAAAATATACTTGAAATTTTTAGCGTATAGTTATATAATTGCTTTCAAGTACTGGGTTTTGATATCTAGTTACTAAAAAATAATGTATGTAAAGGAGTTGTTTTAATGGATGTGAACAAAACATTTAAAGGAGCTTGTTCGGTTTGTTTAGCGGCATTTTTGGCATTTCCGATGTCATCGTTTCCTTCCGTACTTGCTGGCATAAGCGATTCGGGTGATTGCAGCGCTGTTGGCACTGGTAGCTCAACAAATAACGTTTCATGGAAAGTTACTGCCGAAGGGGTTTTGACGATCAGCGGAAGCGGCGAAATGGAAGATTTTGCTGATTCGAGTAGCGCTCCTTGGTATGAAAAAGAATCAACTATAACTTCAATTGTGATAGGAGAAGGAGTTACATCGATTGGCAACTATGCTTTCTGCGGGCTTGGTAATGCTCAGACGGCAACGATTCCATCTTCTGTGAAAAGAATCGGCGTTGATGCATTTAAAGATGCAAAATGCGAAACTGAAGAGGATGGGATTCGTTATGTTGGAAATTGGATGACGGGCTTTGGATCAAGCGTTGCAAGCGAAATAGAAATTAGAAGCGGGACTGTGGGAATAGCGGACTTCGCAAGTGCAGATGCAACCGTAAGCAACATTATTTTGCCGGATAGTATCGAGTACATAGGTAAGAATTTCTTAAATGGTAGCAACCTTAAAAATGTTTATCTTAACGGAACTGCCGTCAAATTGAAAAACCTTGGAGATAAAGTTACAGCTCTACTTTCAAGCGAAAGTGTTGGAGTTCATTTCATGGTTATTTCCAGTGAAGACCTTTCAATAGAAGGTTTGAATGAAACTTCTGTGTATCATGTGGGTGATAGGCCAACATTTAATGCACAACTAGTTGACATTGCAGCCAAGAGTTCGCCAAGATGCACCATAGAAGAAAAATGGGTAAGCACCGACGGAACAAAAGAAATAACGGCTAAAAATTCGAACAAATTTGAAAAAGGCGTTGTTTACAAATATATTATTGTTGTAAATCCAGCCGATAAATTTAGCTTTGATAAAGACAACCCTGTTGTGGTTAATAGCATAACTCTTTCCAACGGAATTTTGACTTACAGGCAAAGTTTCGAGGCATTAATTAGCATAGACTCAGCTTCATTGTCAGAAAGCAAAAACTTTGATGTTTCTTGCAATCAAGTGGGAACTCAACCTAAATTCATTGAAAAAGTTGGCACTGACGCTAACTACAGCATGGCTTACCAATTATGGGAAAAGATTGATTCTTCAGGTAATGTTGAAAAGCGCGCTGTTTCAGGGCAGTATACTCCAGCTGACTCCGGAGTAGGCGCACTTGGAAGTTTCGAAGAAAACAGCATGTATAAATACACTGTTTGCTTGAAACCAAACGAAAAATATTATTTTAATCCTAAGTTCACTGCCAAATTAGGCGAGAAAACTGCAAAAGTGACCTTTAAAGAAGATGGATCGGTTGTTTTAACGCTTGAAAACCTTGGAACAAGCCATTCTTTCCCTCTTACTAAAACTGACAAAGTGGACCCGACCTGCACCACTGCGGGCAACAAAGAATATTATAAATGCCCGAAATGCAGCAAAACCTTTGCAGATGAAAATGCTAATGAAGCTTTGACGGATATTGAGTTGCCTGCGAAAGGCCATACATTCACAAAAGTTGAAGCAGTGGAGCCAACTTGCACCAAGAAAGGCAACATCGAATATTTCAAATGTGCGGAGTGCGGCACATACTTTGAAAGTAAAGACGGCCAACCGGGCGAAGAAATAAAAGATAAAGCAAGCGTTGAACTCGACATGCTCCCTCACACTTTCGATGAAAGCGTTTTCATAATTGACGGCGAAAAAGGCCACTATCACAAATGCAAAGTTTGCGATGCTCATTCAGAAACCGTGGCTCATACCTTTGACAAGAAAGTTGAAGACGAAAAATACCTCAAAGAAGGCTTAACTTGCGGCGACGTTATATCTTATTATAAATCTTGCGAATGCGGCGAGAGCAGCAAAGGCACCTCAAGCGAAGAAACCTTCGAAAATGAAAAAGGCAAGAAAGTTGAGCATGAATTCGGCAAAGACGGCGTTTGCACAATTTGCAAAGCTACAGACTATAAATTAAGCGCAGTTGACGGAAACACTTATACTGAAGCCGAAAATGGTTCGCTTATTTTCCGTGCAAACGGAAGTTTAGACAAGCTTTCGAGCGTTAAAGTTGACGGCACTGTTTTAACGAAAGACAAAGACTACACTGTTAAATCCGGCTCAACTATTGTTGAACTCAAAAATGATTATCTAAAAACTCTTAGCGCTGGAGACCACACCTTAACATTGGTTTATGAAGACGGCGAGTGCGAGGCTAAATTTGATGTTAAAGCTGCGGATTCAAAGACAGGCGATGATGAATCCAAAACTGACGATGGCAAAGGCTCGAAAGGTAATGTTATTAGTGATATTATTTACAAAACGGGCGACAATGTAGGTTTAATCTCTTTGGTTTCAACTATGTTAACAAGTGGCTTAGCAAGTGTTTGGTTTGCTAAAAAAAGAAGAAAAAATAGATAAACAGATCTATGCGGCGGTTAGCTTGGGTTAACCGCTGCTTTTTATTTGCCTGAAGGCGTAAAAACGCACTATAAACGCGCATAAATGCTTGAAAATTTAGTTTTATTAGTCAAAAATACACTATGAAAAATGTAAATAAATGCCTTTTTTTGTAATAAACATAAAATATAAAGAAATAAATTATGATTTTGTGTCTAAATTCTTCATTTTTATTTAAAATCAAATTATTTTATGAAAAATAGTTATTTTTTTAATAAAAAATGCTTGACTTATGTATATTTCTATATATAATGTTGTTTAGGTGGTCGAATAAGACTGTTTGACTTCCGGAAAATATTAAAATAAAGGAGTTGTTTCAAATGAACAACAAATTCACAAAGGTTTTACCATTATGCGTAGCAGCATTTTTAGCTTTACCATTTGTTACTGAGCATGCTTATGCAGCAGAGAAAGACATCAAAGTTTCAACACCTGTTTCAGAAACACAAGCAAATGTTTTTGCTGAAGGAACAGGTGGTGAGAGCAGCACTGATGGCACCGAAATAAGAAACTATGAGTCTGCAAGCAAAAATGGCTTAACAAAAGAGCAAAAAGAGAAAATCGAATATGTTAAAGTAGGCGGGGATGTTAAAACAATTGGTAAGTATGCACTTGCTGGAATGGAAGCTCTTAAAGAAGTAGATTTACCAAAATCTCTTGAACAAGTAAAAGACCATGCTTTCGAAGGTTGTGACAAATTAAGCAAAGTTAAATATCAAGGAACTGAAAAACAATGGGAAGCAGTAGAAATCGGCCATGAAGGAAATGAACCACTCAAAAATGCTAAAGTTGAAGCATTAAAAATCGGAGCAGAAGAAATTGAAGTAAAAACAAAAGATCCTGTAGTTGGTGTTGACCCAGAAGGAAAAGCAACATCTTCAGTTTCAAGCCCGAAGTTCACTGTTGAAGATATGTGGAGAGCAGAAGATGGAAAAGTTAAATCATCTTCAGCAAGATGGAATGGAGAGCTCGACACTACAGAAGAACTCTTTGATAAGTTCGAAGATGGCGTTGAATACAGCCACAGCATTCGTTTAACAATTCCAAAAGCTCTTGCAGACAAAGGATATAAATTTGATGAAGCTGTATTTACTGGTGATAATGTAAAAATTAAAGTTGATGGACGTAATGTAGAAGGAGCTGTTTCACTTAACCCAGAAAAAACAGTAGCTACATTCACTGATCTTATTTCAGGTGTTCTTGCAGTACCTGCAAGCCAAGACACAACTGGTGAAGGAAAAGATCCTAAACCTGCAGAAGCTAAAAAAGAAGAAGCTAAAAAAGCACAAGCAGCTAAGAAAGAAGCTTCAAACAGCGAATTCTACAAAACTGGAGACGCTAGCGTTCTTCCTTTAATTTCAACAATGCTTACAAGTGGTCTTGCAGCATTTGCTAGCAGAAAGAAAAAAGACTAATACATAATTATTAGTGGTAGGCGGCTGGGTTGTTGTCAGCCTCCTACTTTTTTTATATTTTCTCTTGCATATAAAATAAAAGTGTGATATACTGAACTAAGTTTTAGCGGGTGTGGCGGAATTGGTAGACGCGCTAGGTTTAGGTCCTAGTAGTTCACACTGTGCAGGTTCAAGTCCTGTCACCCGTACCAAAATAACTGTCAGGTTTTGTACTGTTTATATGCGTATAAATTGAACTTAGTAGGCTAAGCTAAATAAGAAATAGTTTTGTTAGGCATTGTAAAATTTTTTGTGTTGTTTGTTTTTTTAAATAGGTAAATTTATCAAATCGTGTAATTATATTTTATAATCTAAGGAGATATTATTATGGGAAATGGTGATTTAAATACAGCAAAAGCCAACAAAGAAATATTTGATAAGCTAGTTAAAAATACGGAAAAAGAATTCAGATTTGCGTTTAAACCCAGTACTGTAGATAAAATATGCGATAAATTTGTTACTAATTCCGAGCTTTTGATTCAACCAATCGAACTAAGCTATGACAAACATAAAAAAGAGATTGAAGAAGCAAAACGCATAGTTAAAGAAATTACTCCTATAGAAAATATCTTGGAAGACGTCACAAAGAGGCGCGACGATTTAGTTCGCAGGCTTCGCAGATGGTCTTCGAAGGAAAATCTGGTGTATTGCAGGCTTTTTGACCGTGAACTGCAAAAATTAATCGACAACAAAAATTATTCTTTGAAGGGCGTCGATTCGCTTTGGAGTATATATAACAAACATGGCAAGGAAATGAAAAAAGAATTAGAAAATGACAAAACCGATTTTGGAAAGTATTTGCAACGTAAATTGTTAAAAGAATACGGGCTTAGAGTCAGAAAAGAACAAGGCAATCAATTGTTTGAGGAGAAAGTTCAGCGTTTGCACAATTATTTATTCAAATAAAAATGATAAAATAATATTGCTGTTTTATAATATTTTATTTTTAGAAAGTTGCTCTTTTAGGGCAGCTTTTTGTTATGTTTTAAAATACACATACTGTGCAAAATCCAAATAAAAAACACCTTTTAAGTTTAATCGTGAAATTTAAATCATCAAAGCAAAATACCGATATCGCATGTGAAAATAAAATGTTATATTTGATTTTATGGCAGCAATTTAGCCCAGTATATACTGGGCTATTTTTAGCTACAATAATCTTCTAAAAGGGCGTTTAGCTCTTCTTCTGAAGTGGCTTTTATGCCTGTTTTTAGCATGTCTCTGTCGGTTTTCGGCAAGTCGTTCACGGCGATTGAAGTCGTTTTAAGCGGTGCTTTCGTTCCGGTTTTAAAAATGGCTATCGTTCCTTCATATTCTTTTAGTTCGTAGTTTTCTTCTTTGTTTATGACGCAGTGGCTTGGTTCAAATTTTGCTTCTTGAGTGGTTGGCTGCTTTTTGACTTCTCCGGTTGAAATGCTCACTTTTGGCGAGTCGCTAACCTCCATGAAATAGGCTGTTCCAACGCAAAGCGCCAAGAAAAATGCCACACATAACATAAATTTTTTCATATTTAAGACTTCCTTTGAAAGTAATTTTTTCTTTGATTTTAGTTTTGGCAATGTTTATTAATTTATACAGGTGTATATCTTTTTTTAGCCGGTAATTGATAATCACGACATTTTTTGATATAATTTTTTCATACTTTTTTTGCAGCAAAAATTGTAAGGAGAAATAAAATGAAAGTTGAATTAATAGCGCACACCCCAAACCCTGAAAAAGCGGTTGCTTGTGCGGCGAAACTTTGCTATTCTGCTTGCTCGATAGATGAGATTTCGGATTCGCTTGAAGCTGAAAAAGCGGCATCTTTCGTTGAAATGCTCATGAAACTTGGTCACCAAAGCCCGCTTGAACACATAACCTTCACTTTCGCCATAGAAGGTGTTTCGCGGACGCTTCTTGCTCAGCTCACACGGCACAGAATAGCTTCCTATAGCGTTCAAAGCCAAAGGTACGTTAAGAGCGCAGGAGCCGAGTATGTGATTCCTCCTGAAATTGAAAAAATCCCTGAAGCAAAGGCTGAGTTTGAAAGAATGATGATTGAAGCTAAAAAAAGCTATGATAATTTGACGGAAATCCTCACTAAGCATTATGGCAGCGACGACAAAAAAACAGAGAAAAAAGCAATTGAAGATGCAAGATATGTTTTGCCAAATGCGTGGAGCACTAAATTGATTTGCACTTTTAATGCGAGGAGTTTGCTTAACTTTTTTTCTCACAGGTGCTGCAACCGTGCGCAGTGGGAGATAAGGAACCTTGCAAACAAAATGTTCAAGATTGTTTATGAAGTTGCTCCCAGTGTTTTCGAAAATGCCGGGCCTTCTTGCCTCAGGGGCGCTTGCAGCGAAGGCAAAATGACTTGCGGTGAAGCGGTTAAAATCAAAAAAATATTTAGCGATATGAAAAGCAATTAGGTGGGTTATTTAATATGAAAGGTAAATTGATAGTTTTAGAAGGCCTTGACGGCTGCGGGAAAAACACTCAAACGAGGCTTTTAACCGAGCGCCTTAAAAAGGAAAATTTAGGTGTTAAATATGTTACTTTCCCGAATTATGAAGATGCTTCATCAAGCCTTGTGAAAATGTATTTAAACTCTGAATTCGGAAGCTCACCGGATGATGTTAACGCATATGCTGCGGCTTCTTTTTACGCAGTTGACAGATACGCAAGCTTCAAAAAATATTGGCAAAAATTTTATGAGAATGGTGGAGTTATCCTCTGCGATAGATACACAACTTCGAATGCTATTTACCAGATGTGCAAGCTTGAAAAAAAAATTTGGGATGAATATTTAACTTGGCTTTATGATTATGAATATTATAAATTAGGCATCCCGAGGCCTGACAGCGTTATTTATTTGCGCGGAGATATAGAGGTTTCGCAGAAGCTCATGGCGGGCAGATACGAAGGCGATGAAAGCAAAAAAGATTTGCATGAATCTAACATCAAATTTTTGAAAAAATGCTCCGAGGCAGCTTCGTATGTTGCGAAAAAAGACGGCTGGAAAATAATTAATTGCTGCAAAAATGGAGAAATGAGAGGCAAGAATGAAATTCATGAGGAGATAATAAAAATTATATAGGGCGGTGCATAATGAGTCTTAGTTTTAGAAGGCCGCGTCTTGAAGACAGGCAGGAAGTTAAGAAAATACTTGAAAAATCGGGTAATATAGATTCAGCTTCTGCATTTGGCACTCTTTACTTATGGGCTGAAGGTTATGACATTAATATTTGCGTGCACGATGGTGTGCTTTTAAAAAAAATTGGTAAAAGCTATGGCTTCCCGAGGGGCGCCAAAAGCGACGCTAAGCTTAAAACTTGCTTGGAAGCTTTGAAACAAAATTGCTTAAACAGTGAAAAATTTATTTTAGATGATTTGCTTGAAAACGACGTAAGAGAGCTCGATAGAATCTTGCCTGGGAAATTTTCTTTCTCAAAAAAACGAGATAATGCGGAATACATTTATGATATAAAAAATCTTGCGCAGCTTTCGGGCAAAAAATACCACCAAAAAAGGAATCATATTTCCAAATTCAGCAAATTGTATAACTGGAAATATATTCCATGTATAAAAAATGTTGAGTGTATGGATTTTTTCGAAAAATGGTTTAAAATATATTCAAAAGACGAAGAAAAGTTTAATAAGCAGGAATATTTGGCGATTAAAAAAGCTTTGGAAAATTTCCAGGCTTTGAAGCTTTCGGGCGGGGCCATAGAGGTAGGCGGTGAGATAATCGCTTGCACAATAGGCGAGAAAATAAACAAAGATGTTTTGCTTGTTCACTTTGAAAAGGCTTTGCCGGAGTTTGAAGGCGCTTACAGCGTTATAAACAATGAATTTTGCAAGAGTGAGGCCGAGAATTTTAGGCTTATTAATCGTGAGGAAGACATGGGAATCCCCGGGCTTAGAAAGTCTAAACTTTCTTATAAACCGATGTTTCTTTTAAATAAATATACTGCCGTTTGGGAGGATTAAAATTTTTATGGAGACTTACACTAAAGCCAATTTAACCATGACCGAAGAAATAACAAAAGTTATGATGGCTTGTTTCGGTGACCCGATTTGGGTTTTAAGGTTTTTCTTTAAAGAAAGATTCGACATAAACAACTGCTATGTTTGCATAGTTGACGGGAAGATTGTTTCGGTTTTGCATGCGCTTAAATCTAAAATAAAAGTGGGAAGAGAAACTTTAAATGCTGTTTATATTTACGGTGCGTGCACGCTAAGCGAATACCGGAGCCGTGGATACATGACTAATCTTCTTAAATTTGCCAACGAGGCTTATTCTAAAATGGGGTATGAGTGCTCGTTTTTGGTGCCTGAAAGTGATAAACTCATTAGATTTTACAGCAATCTTGGATACAAAAACTTTTTTAAAGTAAAAAGAATTGAATTTACAAGAAACGAAATGATGGAGATTTGCGGTTTTGAAGGCAATGATTTTAAAGATTTAAATTCGAGTAGTTTACTCACTGCTTACCAAATGGAAAATTTGAGACGAGAAGTTTATGAAAATCAATGCGGTGTGATCTACAGCGAAAAAGACATTGATTTTGCCGGCAAACTTTATGAATTTTTTAGTTCTGGCGGAATTGTGAGCACGAGTTGCGGATATGGAATTTGCGGGTTTATTTCAACTGGCGAGCTTAAAATAAGGGATTTTACTTGCAAATTTTCAGGAACAATGGAACTCCTGAGGAAAATTTATTCCAGATTCCCCGGTCAGCAAAGGTATACCATAGAAACTTCTCCTTCAAATGCTTTTTTTAAAGATTTAGGTGAATGCTATAATTACGGGATGATTTTGCCGCTTTCGGAATTAAGCGCAGGGCTTATTGAAATTCATGGGGTTAGCCCAGATGATTTTAATGTTCCGTATTTGGGAATTTCACTTGAATAATAAATGAAAAGGATGGATTTTTGAGAATGAAAAAATCAAAGAAAATAAAATCTAGTAAGTTTTTTTTCAAAATTGCATGGCTTGTTTTTATTTGCCTTGTTTCGGCGCTTCTTGCCAAGTTTGCCGTCAGCGGGCTTAATGATATGCTTGCTTTTGGAAAGGAACCTGATATTGTTCAAATAGAACTAAACAAAGATTGTGACATAGATGAAGTTGCAAATATTTTGGAAAGCAAGAAAGTTATTTCTGAAAAATGGTGTTTCAAAATTTATGCTTTAGTCACAAAAGCTCCGAAGAAGTTTAGCCAAGGAGTCTATGAAGTTGAGGTAGGAATGGACTACCAAGCGGTGCTAAACCGAATGAAGGATTCCGAAAGCTCGAAAGACGTTGTTGAAGTTACCGTTACTGAAGGCATGAACGTGATGGAATGCGCGAACCTTATGAGCAAGAGCGGAATTTGCAGCAAAGATGAATTTTTGAAATGCTGCAGCAGCGATAAATTTGATGAGAAATATTCGTTTTTAAAAGAAATTAATAACAATGGCAAAAGGATTTATAAGCTCGAAGGGTATTTATTCCCTGATACTTACAAATTTTACCGCGATGAAAAGCCTTACAATGTTGTGATTAAATTCTTGAATAACTACCAGAAAAAGATTTATCAAAAAATTGATGTTGAGGGTTATTCTTCGAAAATTAGCATAGCAGAAATTGCGGCGAACCAAAATCTTTCAGTCGATGAAGTTATCAATATTGCTTCGCTTATTCAAGCCGAGGCCGCTAACAAAGAGGACATGTACAATGTTTCTTCGGTAATTAACAACCGCCTTGCAACCGCTAAAACCGACGGCAAAAACAGATTTGGCGAGTTTTCGATGAATATTCTTCGCCTTGATGCAACCGTTTATTACCCTTACAAGACCGAAGCCGCAGTGCCTTCTAAGCTTAAAAAGAACTTCAGCAGTTCTTACAATACTTACAAAATAGAAGGCTTGCCTCCAGGGCCGATCTGCAACCCCGGAATGGAAGCGATAAAAGCTGCACTTTTCCCGGCAAAAACTGATTACTATTATTATTGCCACAGTGCGTCGGGCCAGTCTTTCTTCGCTAAAACTAACGATGTTCACATCGCAAACTTGAAAAAAGCAGGCCTTGCATAAAATTCCCATGTATTTTAAATTTTAAATATGCCGACACTTACCATAGAATCGTTTTAAGGTAGGGTCGGATTTTTTATGTATAAAAGAGCGTTAATTCTTTTCGGCTTGATGATGAGCTTTTTTTGTTTTTCTTTTTTCTCGCTTGATTTAATTTCGAATAAGAATAATTTTAAAGACGCAGCTTCCAACCAGCAATCGTATAAACTGAGGATATCAGATATTCGCGGCACGATTTATGACTGCAGGAATGTTCCTCTTGTGAACGTTGAAAAGAAGCTCGTTGCAGCGGTCATCCCCAGCGTGGAGGCTCTGAGTGCGCTTACTCCTGCGGTTCCTGAATGCAAAAAAGAAGAGCTTTTCAAAAAATGCTCGGGCAATACTCCTTTCATGATTGAAATTGAAAAAGAAGTCAGAAGCCCGTGGATTAAAGTTTTCGAAGTGCCGATAAGATACTCCGGCGTGACTTTGGCGCCGCATATAATAGGGTATATTTCCGGCGATAAAAAAGGCATTGCGGGAATTGAAAAGGTTTTTGACGAATATCTTTCAGGCAAAAATCAAAATATTTGTATAAAATATGACGTTGATGCTTCGGGCAAAATCCTGCCAGGCGGCCAAAGCATCGTGGAAGATAAATCTTATTTTACTTCGAAAGGCGTGGTGCTTAACATCGACAGCAGAATTCAGGCCATTGCCGAAGAATGCGCTGGTAAATACATGAGCCGTGGAGCGGTTGTTGTAACGCAAGTGCCGGATTGCGAGGTTAGGGCCTGCGTGAGTTTGCCTTCTTTTTCGCCGAAGGATGTTTCTAAATATTTAAGCGATAAAAATTCACCGCTTTTAAACCGGAGCTTTTGCTCATTTAATTTGGGCTCAATATTCAAGCTGGTTATCTCCGCGGCTGCTTTGAAAAAGGGCGTTAGCAGTGACCTTGCGTATGATTGCCAGGGTGTTAACGAGGTTGACGACGCTAAATTTAAATGTTTTAACTGCAAAAAGCACGGGCTCATTAATATGCAAGATGCCATTGCTTACTCGTGCAATGGCTATTTCATCGAGCTTATTAAAAACAAAATAAATAAAGATGATCTTCTTAAAATGGCGGGTAAATTCGGGCTTGGCAAAGAAATTGCTTTTGCTGACGGGATAGTTTCGAAAGAGGGCAAACTGCCTTCGAGCGAAAGCCTTGAAAACATTAAAACCCTTGCGAATTTTTCTTTTGGCCAGGGCAAATTGCTTGCAACTCCCATGCAAATTTCGGCCTTGATAAACACCATTGCCTCCGGCGGAATTTACACGCCTCCAAAGCTCATAAAGGGCCTTGCGGCTGAAAATATGAAATTTTCACCATATGATGCTCACTCCGAACTCCAAAGAACCGAAAAGATAATTTCGCCTGAAATCGCCTCGAAGCTAAAAGAGTTTATGAAAGCCTCGGTTGACTACGGCACGGGCAAAAAGGGCAAACCTGAAGACCCCGAAGTAGATGTTGCCGCGAAAACTTCAACCGCACAGACGGGTATAATTGAAGACGGCAAAAGAATCGAGCAATCGTGGTTTGCGGGGTTTTTCCCTTATGATAAACCAAGGTATTCTATAGTTGTCCTTTCGGAAGCAGGCGCAGGAGGCGGCGAAAGCGCCGGGCCAATATTCAAAGAAATAGTCGAAAGAATTTATAAAGAAGTGCCAGAATTATTCATGGATTGAGATTTAAAATCATTTATAATTGTTTCGATTTTCCCTGAAATTGTTTCTTGAATTTTACTTGCATTTTCGCTTTCGTAGCAAAATGCCTTTTTGTAGCAGCAGGAAACGTCTTTAAACAGCTTGTTGTTGCCCACTCTTAAAAACAAAAGCCCGGTTATCAGACCCGTGCAAACGGTAATCCTTGCAAAAGTGAGGCTCACTGGTTTTTTGTAGATTACTTGCGAAATTTCTTGATTTGTGTTATCATTTTCTAAAATAGTTAATTCATCTGTCATATTTGTTCTCCTTTTTAATTTTAAACTATTTGGAATTTACAAAAAGAAAGGGTAATGGCAATGTCAAACAATGTTATCAAACACGATTTTAAAAACTATAAAAAGTCAAGCACCGCTCGCAGGAAAAGACGCCTTAGATTCATGGCTTTAATCGGAACTGTTTTAATGATAAGCGGTATCATCGGTTCGATTGTTTTTTATCTTTAAAGATATATTATATACGGGATTTGATTATTCATGAAAATTTGTGCGGTTGTGGCCGAGTTTAACCCGTTTCATAACGGGCATGCTTATCTTCTTGAAAAGATTAGAAGCTCAGGCTACAGCCATATTGTTGTTGTTATGAGCGGGAATTATGTGCAGAGGGGAGAGGCTGCAATTTTCCCGAAGGATGCTCGTGCTAAGGCAGCTTTGCAGATGGGAGCAAATTTAGTTATTGAGCTCCCGACGGTGAAAGTTCTGGCTACTGCTGAGAAATATGCTTTTTCTGCTTTGAGTGTTATCAAAAAACTTGGCAATCAAATTAACGCTCTCGCTTTTGGCACTGAAACCGAAAATTTCGAAAATCTGGTTGAAATAAAAGAAATTCTTGGAACTGAGCTTTTCAAAAAAGAAGTTAAGCTTCAGCTTGAAAAAGGGCTTAGCTTTGCTGTTTGCCGCGAAAATGCAGTGAGAAATATTTCGAAAAAACCTTGTATTGCAAATGAGATTAAAAACCCGAATAATATTTTGGCGGTGGAATATTTAAAAGCTATGGACAAGCTTGGGATGAGCCTTGACTGTTTGCCTGTGAAGCGCATGGAAGTTCCAGGAAAATATTTTTCGGCCTCGAAATTAAGAGAAAGGATAATTCAGGAAAATTTAGATTTTAAAAATTATATTCCTGAAAAGCTGGATTTTAACACTAATTTGAAAGCTTCCTATTTTGAAATGGGCAGGGAGATAATTTGCAAGCTCAGGAGCCTTGAAAAAAGCGATTTCGCGAGATTGCCCGATGTGAGCGAAGGCCTTGAAAACAGGATTCGCAGCGCGGTTAAAAAGGCTTGTTCGTTGCCTGAACTTCTGGAGTTTGCTAAAACCAAAAGGTATGCGATGGCTCGCATAAAAAGGATTATTCTTTGTGCTTTTTTGGGGATTGACTCGAATATGGCGAGTGCAGAAATTCCTTATGTAAGGGTCCTTGGGAGTGATAAAAAGGGTTTCGAAATACTTAAAAATGTCGATTCCCCTGTTGTTACGAGGTATTCGGATGTTTTGAAACTTGGCAGTGATGCACAGAATTTTTTTGAACTTGAAAACAAATTCACTAATATTTATTACTCTCTCACGAAGGAAATTTTGCCCTGCGAGAAAGAAAAAACTTTTAAAATGATAAGGAATGATTAGAGTTTTGACATATGAGCAAGCAATTTTAAAAATAAAAAATCTTGAAAAATTTGGCTCGAAACCTGGCCTCGAAAGGGTTAGAAAACTCCTTGAATTGATAGGAAACCCGCAGGAAAAACTTAAATTTATTCACGTTGCCGGAACAAACGGCAAGGGGTCGGTTTGTTTTATGCTTGCTAGCATTTTGAAAGAATGCGGTTACAAAACCGGGCTTTTCATTTCGCCTTCTATCATGGATTTTCGCGAGAGAATTAGCGTGAATGGCGAGATGATTCCTGAAAATGACTTGTGCGAGATTCTTGAAAAGCTCGAAAAATTTAAAAGCGAGTTTTCAGAAGACCCCCTGACCGAGTTTGAAATTACAACGGTTATGGCGTTTGAATATTTTAGCAGGGAAAAGTGCGATGTTGTTGTTCTTGAGACGGGAATGGGCGGCAGGCTTGACTCGACTAATGTTATAAAAGCTCCGCTTTGTGCGGCTATTACGACGGTTTCGCTTGATCATACGAATTTCCTGGGCAAAAATATCAATGAAATTGCCACCGAGAAACTTGGAATTGCTAAGCCTGACTCCCATCTGGTTTTGGGTGCGGGCATTGATGCTTCGGTTTGCGAGATAGCCAAAAAAGTTTGCAAAGATTTAAATAGCGATTTAATTTTGGCTGATTCGAGCCTTGTGAGTGACTTTAAACCTGCCGGGTTTAATAAAAGTGAGTTCGTTTATGGCAAAATTAAAATGCAAGTGAGCTTAGTTGGGAAACATCAAAAAAATAATATTTGCACGGTTTTGAGCATTTTGAATGTTTTGAAAAAAAGTTTGAATATTCCGGATGTTAAAATTAAAACCGGGCTTGAAAAAGTTAAAGTTCCATGCAGGATAGAAATTTTGAGTGATTCCCCGCTTGTGATTTTAGATGCTTCGCATAATCCTGAAAGCGTTCAGGCTCTTGCTGATTTTATTCAAAATAATTTGAAAAATAAAAAATTAACGGCGCTTTTTGGAATGTTTTCGGATAAAGATGTTGACACAAGCCTTGAGATAATAGGGAGTTACTTTGAAAAAATAGTTGTTGTGAAGTCGGATAACCCAAGGGCTATGGAGGTTCAAAATCTCAAAAAAATAGCGGATAAGTATAATAAAAATGTTTTTACTTATGAAAATTTTAGAGAAGGTTTGAAATTTGCCGTGAGCAGCCTGAGCGAAAACGATGGCCTGATTATTTTCGGTTCGTTTTCGGTTGTTAGTTTGGCAAAAAAATTATTTTTTTCTATTGACAATTCCCCGCCGATGTAGTATTATATCGGTGTAGAGTGGGGGTATAGCTCAGTTGGTAGAGCGCTTGAATGGCATTCAAGAGGTCAGCGGTTCGAACCCGCTTATCTCCACCAAAGAAACCTTTATATGGCTCATGAAGCTCATATAAAGGTCCTTTTTATTTATTAACCGCCTTTTGTTGAATCCTGCATTTGATACCATTCGAGTGCACTGTGAAAATCTTCTTTTTTAAAGTTTGGCCACAAATTTTTGCATGTGTAAATGTCTGCATATACCGATTGTATAGGCAGAAAACCTGATAGTCTTTTCATTCCGCCCCAACGTATAATTAAGTCCATCATTGAAATATCGCGAGAATGCAGCGCGCTTATCAAATCGCCTCTATTTTTGTTTTGGCTACTAATATTTGAAATGTCCCAGTCCCAGCCGTAATTCACCAAAAAATTCACTTTTGTGCCACCTTTATTCACAGGAACTCTTTTAGTGTATTTTACAAGTTCAGCGGGGAACATATTTGAATTTTGGTTTCCAACCACTAAAATTTCAGCGTTTTCTTTTTCAATAAGTTTAACGGCTTCAACGCAAGCGTCCGAAAAAGCGATTCTTTGCGATTTTTCTCGTTTGCAATTGTCCACTGTGAAACCGTAAAATGTTATTTCATTAACGCCCAATTCAGAGGCCAATTTAAAAACCTCAAGGCCAGGTTTGATTCCGCATTGATAACCTTCAAATTTTTCTTTGGAATGTTTCAAAGCCCAGCGTCTGTTGCCGTCGGGGATGATTCCAATATGCTTGGGTATTTTCATTAAAATATCTCCTTTTTAATTTTAATATTTATTTTAATATATGTGGACATGAATTTTTGTCGATTAAAATAACACATTGTATTGCGGCAAAAATTTTTGCAAAAATAAAAGGTATAACCCACTTTGAGGTTATACCTAAAATTTTATCTTGAGCTCATTTCGTCTTCTTTTTCTTGGGTTTCGCCGCGGTCTTCAAGCAGAACAACGCTTGAATCAAATGTGCGAGAACCTGCTACTGCTGAAGTTCTGAAAACTGAAAGCGTGATGGTTTCGCCGGGTTTGTGCTTGTAAAGTTCGCCGTAAAAAACATCAAGATTTGTTATTGCAGTGTCGCCAATTTTAGTGATTATATCGCCAGTTTGAATTCCTGCGGAAGGAAGATTGCTGTCTTTGTAAATCTTCGAAACTAAAATTCCAACTGGAACATTGTAAACCTGAGCTTGATAGTTGCTGATCATTTTTGCGCCAATTCCAAGCCTTACTCTTCCTGAAACGTAGCCTTTGCTGATGATGTCGCTAACAACGGTTTTAACCACGTTTGAAGGAACTGCAAAGCCCATTCCTTCAAGCCCTGCGGCGCCGATTTTCATGCTGTTTATTCCAATTACTTGGCCATACATATTAATAAGCGGGCCGCCGGAATTTCCTGGGTTAATGGCTGCGTCTGTTTGTATGTATTTAACTAAACTATTCGAAGCGGCGAGGCTTTTCGAGCGGTTAACCGCCGAGACTATTCCGCGAGTGAGGGTGCTTGCGAAGTCAAGGCCGAGAGGGTTCCCGAGAGCAAGAACTGATTCGCCGACTTTCACTTGGTCGGAATCGCCGAGAGTTGCGCAGGAAAGGCCTGATTTGTCGCATTTGATTACTGCTATGTCGGTTCTTGTGTCATAGCCCACAACTTTTCCTTGAAATTCCTCGTTTGTGTTGGAAACAATTTTAATGTTGTTTTTCTTTGAATTATTAACGACGTGGGAGTTCGTTATTATATATCCTTGGTCATCAATTATGATTCCCGAGCCTTGGCTCACCGGGTCAGAAATTATTTCTGCATCTGCATCATAAACCACAACGCCAACTACCGAAGGAGCCAACTTTTCATAAATTGTTTCTGCTGAAAGCTGGTTTTCATCGCTTGGCTTCGGTTCGTATTTGATATTTGCTTCTCCAAGCTGTGAATTTTGAGTGCTGGAGCTTCCTGAAAGTGAACCGGAAATGCTTGAAAGCAAGTTTTTATTATTCAAAAAATAAACGATGCAAATTATGAGCGCTACAACCAAAAATGCCAAAATGCCGGTTATTGCCGAAAGGAAAGTTTTCATTTTTTTATTGTTTTGGGGTTTCTTTTCTTCGGGCTCATTGATTGGGATTTCATTTTCTGGCATATCAAATTCAATTTTGCGAGTTGAAAAAATGTCTCGGTCTTTGTCTAAGTTGCTGTTGTCTTGAATTCTTTCTGAAATATTAATTTTCATTTCTTGGGGATTTACCGGGTCTGGCCCGGTTTTTTCTTCTGTTTTTTCATCAAAATTTTCGTTCATGGTGGTTCATCCTTCTTTCTTTAATTAAATTTCCGTAGGATTCATTATGTTTTCAAACTGGGTTTGAGTCATTTTCTCATTTGCCAGCAAGAAGTTTGCAACATCGTGGAGTTTACCTATGTTTTCCTTAATGATGTTTTGAGATTTTTCATAGCAATCAGTTACTATTTTCTTGACTTCCGCATCAATCACCGTAGCGGTGGATTCTGAGTAATTTTTTACCTGGCCGCCGTCTCTTCCGAAGAAAGGCTCAGCATTTGAGCAATCAAAAACAATCGGGCCGAGCTCGTCGCTCATTCCGTATTCCGTTACCATTGCCCTGGCGGTTTGAGTTGCGCGTTTAATATCCGAGGAAACCCCTGTGGAAGTGTCATTTAAAATGATTTTTTCAGCTGCCATTCCTCCGAGTAAAACAATAATTGATTCGAAAAACTTTTTCTTGAATCTGAAATTTTCGTCTTTTTCGGGGAGCGATAGGGTGTAGCCTCCTGCGCTGCCTCTTGGAATAATCGAAATTTCATGAACTTTTTCTTGGGTTTTGCAGAAGTAAGTTGCAATTGCGTGGCCTGCTTCGTGGTAGGCTGTTTGCTTCTTTTCTTCTTCTGTTATGATTCTGGACTTTTTCTCAGGTCCCATTGAAACTTTCATTACTGATTCTTCAATTTCCGCCATTGAAATCATTCCAAGCCCGCGCTTAACCGAAAGAATTGCCGCTTCATTAAGAAGGTTTTCAAGGTCAGCCCCGGTGAAGCCAACGGTTCTTTTAGCAATAACTTTGAGGTCAACGTCTGGCGCGAGAGTTTTGCCTTTTAAATGAACTTTCAAAATTTCTTCTCTGCCTTTTATGTCAGGGCGGCCAACATAAATTTCTCTGTCGAATCTTCCTGGGCGGGTTAAAGCCGGGTCGAGGATATCCGAGCGGTTAGTTGCAGCAATTACTATAACGCCTTCATTATCGCCGAAGCCATCCATCTCAACCAAAAGCTGATTAAGCGTTTGTTCTCTTTCGTCGTGGCCTCCTCCAAGGCCTGAACCACGCCTGCGCCCAACGGCGTCAATTTCATCAATGAAAATCAAGCAAGGAGCATTTTTCTTGGCTTTTTCGAATAAATCTCTTACTCTGGAAGCACCAACGCCAACGAACATTTCAACGAAATCAGAACCTGAAATCGAAAAGAAAGGAACATCAGCTTCTCCTGCAACGGCTTTTGCGAGGAGTGTTTTACCTGTTCCTGGAGGGCCAACGAGCAAAAGGCCTTTCGGGATTCTTGCACCCATGGAAGTGTATTTATCCGGCGTTTTTAAAAAGTCTACTATCTCTGCGAGTTCTTCTTTTTCTTCGTCAGCCCCGGCAACATCTGCAAAAGTAACCTTTTTCTTGTTTTTAGAGTTATCTTTAAGCTTCGCTTTTCCAAAGCCGAATTGCTTGTTGTTTTCGCCGCTTATTGCGCTTAATTTGCGCAGGAACATCCAGCCCATAGCGCTTAAAAGCAAGGCCGAAACTATCAAAGGCAATAAAATGCTCATGAACCACGAGCTGTCTGTAGGCTTCGTTATGTTATAAACCATTTTGGTTTCGTTTTGTTCGTTATATTCATTTACATAGTCTTTAATATCCATGTAGATAAGGCTTGCGCTCGGCGAAGTGTAGTTTATAACGCTGTTGTCTTTAAGCGTGATTTGCATGTCGCCCGAGCCTAAATTGAGAGTGTATTTTGTTACTTGGTGCGTTTTAAACTTTTCAATTATTTCTGAGTAATTGTAAGTTTTTTCAGCGGGCAGGCCGTTTATAAGGCCGAAAATCAAAATCATGAGCAGCCCTAACCCCAAAAACGTGATCACATTTTTTATTGCGCTATTTTTCTTTTCCAACGTTCGTATCACTCCATATCAAATTATTCTTATTCTTAACTCATTAAATATATTTCTTATTAAGAATTCCCACGAAAGGCAGATTCCTGCATTTCCCGTAGTAATCCATGCCATAGCCAACAACAAACTTATCAGGAATAGTAACGCCCACATAATCCGCTTCAATAGGAGTTTTTCTGCGAATGGGTTTGTCAAGAAGCGTGCATATTTTTAGGCTTTTCGGATTTTTTTGTGCGATCAAATCAACCACTTTCCTGAGCGTGTAGCCGCTTTCTAAAATGTCTTCAACTATCAAAACGTCGTAGTTAGTTACATCCATGTTTAAGTCTTTGACTAAATTAACTTCGCCGCCCAGGTTTTTCGTCCCGGTATAGCTAGACATGCACATGAAATCAACTTCGCAGTTATAAAGTTTAATTTCTTTCATAAGGTCCGAAATGAATAAAACCGAACCCTTCAAAATGCTGATTAAAAGCAGGTTTTTATCTTTATAGTCGTTTGTGATTTCTTTTCCGAGCCTTTTTATGATTTTGTCAATGTCCTCTTCGTTTAGAAATATTTCTTCTAAAAAATCTTCTTTTAAAAAGTCTGTCATTAAATTTTTACTCCTTCTAAGGCTGTTATATAACGCTGTATTTTTCTATTTTTATTAATGCGATTTTTTCGGTTGTTTCGCTTGGAATATAATTCTTCGAAACGCCGAGGTTTTCGCACCAAATAACTTCATTTTCAGATGCAACAAGCGGGATTTTTTCTCGTTTTGAAATTGGAATTTTCATTTCGCTGAAGATTTTTTTGATGCTTTTGGTTAATCCTCTTTTTTTGAAAGTGAATTTGTCGCCCGCTCTTCGGTTTCTTATCACACTATTTTTAGGAATTTTATCAAAATCAATACAAATATCTCCAGTTTTTTTTGAATAATCGCTTGCCTTAACAACATTAATTATGATATTTGTTTTGATTTCTGTCAAGATATTTAAAGGTTTAATTAAGTATTCCCATTTTAAAGCTTCTTCATTCGGGTTTTCGCAAAGGGCTATTTCGCCATTTTTAAGCTCAAGCATTTTGCCGCCTGGGATGCAAATTTTGCCCGATTTTTTAGTTATTAAATTTTCAAGGCTTTTAATGTGCTTTTCTTCTATTCTTTCTTGCGTGAAATTTTTCATAATTTTCAAAAGTGCCCTTGATTTTATTGCCGCGGGCAGATCAATAATCTCATTTAAAGAATCTGATTTTAAAGCTTTTTCGGTTTCTTTTTCAAGGAATTCTTCATCGTTTTTAAGCAAATTCAAAGTTCGTGCAGCTGTATTTTCGAAGTTCGGGTTCAGGCTTTTGAGCCTTGGGATAATATCTAGCCTTATTTTGTTCCTGGTGTAATCCCTTTCGAAATTCGAGCTGTCGTTAACGAAATTTAAATTATTTTCTTTGCAATATTTTTCAATTTCCTCGCGCCTAACTTCAATCAGCGGCCTGATTATATTTTCCCTCGTGGGAGGTATCCCGCAAAGGCCTTTGAGCGACGTCCCGCTCGCAAGCCGCATGATTAGTGTTTCGATGTTATCCGAAAGGGTGTGGGCCGTTGCGATTTTAACGCTTTTTTCTTCGCCGGCAATTTCATTTATAATTTTATATCTTGCCATTCTGCCGGCTTCTTCAGTGCTCATTTTTAGTTTTTTCGCAATTTCCGGGACGCAAATCTTCCTAACGGTTAGTTTAATTCCTAGCTTTTGGCAAAAATCCTTCGAAAAATTTTCGTCTCTTTCGGCTTCGCTGCCTCGAATCCCGTGGTTCACATGCACCGCTTCTATTTCGAAGTTTTTTTCTTTGCTTATTTTCAAAAGCGCATGCGTTAAGCTCACTGAATCCGCACCGCCCGAAAGGCCAATCACGACTTTTTTGGTTTTTTCAAGCATTTTGTGCTCAGAAATCGTTTTCAAAATTTTAGAAATCACTTGACGAAACCTCCCGAGCAGTGTACCGCATGAATTCACCTTGCCAATGTAGCGGTACGGAACGGGTTTCGCCGTGCCTGTTTTTCGCGACTATGCATTCGCCGTTGTTTTTGTTGCAGTTTTCTGAAACTTCGCCGTTTGCATAATATCCTTCCCTATAAAGGAAAAGTACGATGTCAGCATCCTGCTCGATTGAACCCGAATCTCTAAGGTCTGAAAGAACCGGCTTGTGGTCAGTTCTTTGTTCGCTCGCCCTTGAAAGCTGCGAAAGCGTTAGCAGTGGGGCATCGAGCTCTTTTGCCAGGATTTTAAGGTTCCTTGTTATTTCCGAGATTTCTTGAACACGGTTTGAAATATTTTTAGGGCTGGACATGAGCTGCAAATAGTCGATTATGATTAAATCAGCCCCGCCAAGTCGCCTTAGCCTTGCTTTCATTTCAGGGATTGTTATCCCCGGTGTGTCGTCTATGTAAATTGGTGCTTTTGATAAGATGTCTCCTGCCTCGATGAGTCTGGCCCATTCGTCGTCGGTCAGTTTACCCATTCTAAGGGTTTGGCCGGGCACTCTCGCTTCAGCCGAAAGCATTCTTGAAACGAGCTGCTCTTTTGACATTTCAAGCGAGAAAAACGCAACCTTTTTTTCTTTAACGACGCCAACGTGGTGGGCAATGTTAAGCGAGAAGCTGGTTTTTCCCATACCTGGTCTGGAAGCAAGGAGGATAAGATCTGTTTTGTTAAGACCCATTATTACTCTGTCGAGATCTTTAATTCCAGTCGGAACACCGCTGTATTCATAATCAGTTTGGGAGTTCAAATAGTCAAGTCTGTCGAAGGTTTGCAGGACGATTTCGTTTATTCTTTGCAGGCCTTTGGTTTCTTTGCCTCGGCGGATGTCAAAAATCTTTTGCTCGGCATAGTTAAGAAGTTCCGAGGGGTTTGTTTCAGCTGCTGAGGCGTTATCTATGATCTCATGCGCTGTGTTTACAAGGATTCTAACGTTGTATTTATCTCTCACGATTTCAGCGTAAAATTCAACATTTGAAATCGAAGGAACTACCTGCGCAAGCTGCAATAAGTAAGATTTGTAATTGACTGTGTCGTCTTCGGTTTTGAGCCTGTCAAGCAGCGTGATATAGTCTACAGGTTGGCCCGAAGTGAACATTTCAAGCATTAATGAATAAATCTTTTTGTGGCTTGAGATGTAAAAATAATCGGCATGAGTTAGAATTTCTGCGATTCTGTCAAGGCATGAAGAATCTATCAGAACTGACCCTAAAACCGATTGTTCTGCTTCGAGACTGTAATGTAATTTATTTTCTTCAAAATCGTTTTTTTCAATGCTTGAGTTCAATCATGTCACCTCTGATTATTTCTTTATATATAAAAAGCATGATAAGAGGGTAATCGCGCCGAATAATTTCCGACCTTTTATGGTTGCCCTCTAATCATTAAAATTTAAAATCTAAGTTTTTAAACTGTGCCTTTGCGCCAGCATTTGTGGCAAAGGGTTATGTATTTGTCTTCTCCGCCAATGTCGATTATCTCGCCGCTGTAAAGAACTTTATTCCCGGAGTATCTTGCGTTTATTATAGCTTTTGTTCTGCATCTTGAGCACATTGATTGAATTTCTCTCATTGTGTCGCAGACTTCGACTATTCTTTTTGAGCCTTCGAACAAGTGGCCTGTGTAATCGGTTTTAAGCCCGTAGCACATTACCATTGTTCCGTTGTCGGCCATTTCTCTTAATTCGTCAACCTGCGCTTCGGATAAAAACTGCGCTTCATCTACTATTATAATGTCGCATTCAAGGCCTTTTATCGCTTCTTTTATTGTTACGTTTCTATCTAAATATATAGCTTCGCTCGAAAGCCCTATTCTTGATTTAATCAAAGTCTTGCCGTTTCTTGTGTCAAGGCTTGGCTTTAAAAGAAGAACTTTCTTGCCTCTTTCTTCGAAATTAAATTTTTTCATGAGTGCGTTAGCGGTTTTGCTCGAACCCATGACTCCATAGTAAAAATAAAGTTTCAAAATGTTCACCCTTGCTTTTATCAGATAAGGTGCCCAAAAGAAGGACACCTTTTTTTAAATATATTAAGTTGGCGGAGCGGGTGGGATTCGAACCCACGTGGGATTGCTCCCAAACTGATTTCGAGTCAGCCCCGTTATGACCACTTCGATACCGCTCCATTGGTCTTAACAATTATATTTTACATTTTAATTCCTCCAATGTCAAGAAATTTCGAATTATAAATTTTATTTTTTTAAACCCCTGTTTTTGACATAATAATCTATTTGTCATGCGTAATAATATGATTAAGCTTGAAATTGTGAATTTGAGTGGGAGGTATATGAAACAAGTAATATACATAGATGTTCTTATTTGTGTGAATTTAGTCATTAACTATTTTCTTATTTTGGCAACTTCTAAGTTTCTTTATTTAAGGTTAAAACGCCTGCGGCTCATTTTAGGCGAGGTTTTGGGCGCGGTTTATTCGCTTTATATACTTTTGCCGGATTACCCTGTTTTTGTTTCCTTAATAACAAGGCTTTTCATGGCAGCAACAATCATGGGAACGGTTTTCGGGTTTAAAAATCTTAAAATTCTTGCCAAAAGCGTTGCTTACTTTTTCGTTGTTAGTTTTTTGTTTTCAGGCATAATGTTTGGAATGTGGTATGTTTTCAGGCCAAGGGGTATGGCGATTAACAACGGTGTGGTTTATTTTAATATTTCGCCTTTGCTGCTCATAGCTTCTAGCCTTGTGGCTTACACTGTGATTGAAATTACAAACAGGATTCTTGAGAAAAAAGAAAACAAAAACTTGGTTTGCTCAGTTTTGGTGAAGGTGGGGGAAAGGCAGGTTAATTTTGCAGCAAAAGTTGACACCTGCAACTCTTTGAGAGAGCCTTTTTCGAACCTCCCTGTTATAGTTGCGTCCGAAGAAGTTTTAAAGCCTATTTTGCCGCAAGATTTTTGGCCCTTTATAAAAGGAAATGAAATGCAAAATTTCGAAGACTTTAAAATAAGGTTCATTCCGTTTCAAACGGTTTCGGGCGAGGGGCTTTTGCCTGCTTTTAAACCCGATGTGGTTAAAATTAAAAATGATTTCGAAAAAGAAGCTTACATTGCGGTTTGCTCAAAAGAGGTTCTGCCTGATGGAATATTCTCTTTGATAAACCCTTTGCTCATAGATTAAGCTAGTTAGGAGCGATTATTTTGAAAACATATATGATGAGATTTTTAAATTACATAAAAAAGATATTTTATAAAATTTTCAAGCGGCCGGTTCATTACATCAACGGCCCTGAGACTCTTCCTGCGCCGCTAAGCAAAGAAGAAGAAAACGAAATAATGGAAAAAATTTTGCAAGGTGCGCCTCCGAGCGTCAGGCAGCCGCTTATAACTCATAATTTGAGGTTGGTAGTTTACATAGCGAAAAAATTTGATTCCTCAGGCGTTTGCATCGAAGACTTGATTTCAATCGGCAGCATTGGCCTTATAAAAGCGGTGAACACTTTTTGCCCTTCGAGGAACATCAAGCTCGCGACATATGCTTCCCGGTGCATTGAAAATGAAATTTTAATGTATTTGAGAAAAACCTCCCAGCTTAAAAACGAAACTTCAATTGATGAACCTTTGAACGTGGACAGAAACGGCAATGAGCTTCTTTTTTGCGATGTTCTTGGAAGCGATAAAGATTCAGTTACTTCAAAGCTTGAGCAAGAAGTTGAGTGCTCGCTTGTGAGGAATGCCGTTGAAAATTTGGCTCAGAGGGATAAACTTATCATGGAGCTTCGCTTTGGCCTTGGCGGCAAAAAAGAACACACTCAAAAAGAAGTTGCGGATCTTCTTGGCATCTCGCAATCCTACATTTCAAGGCTTGAGAAGCGAATCATCGAGAAACTAAAGAAAGATATTGAAAAAATTTCATAAAATACGACGGTTTACGGCTGGTTTTTTATAAAAAACGATTTTTATAAATTTTTTTTAAAAATACTGTTGACAAATCCATATGTGCTGTGCTACAATTAATTTCGTTGACAGGAGGCGCGGGTGTAGTTCAATGGTAGAACTTCAGCCTTCCAAGCTGATAGCGTGGGTTCGATTCCCATCACCCGCTCCAATGTTAGGTCTTTCGGGTGCGTTCTGACGTTTATTAAGCGCTAGTAGCTCAGCAGGATAGAGCAACTGCCTTCTAAGCAGTAGGTCAGGGGTTCGAATCCCTTCTGGCGCACCAGGAACCGTGGTGGGTATAGCTCAGTTGGCTAGAGCGCCAGATTGTGGCTCTGGAGGCCATCGGTTCAAGTCCGATTATCCACCCCATGTACCCTTGATTGATTATTGGGGTGTCGCCAAGCGGTAAGGCAATGGACTTTGACTCCATCATTCGCTGGTTCGAATCCAGCCATCCCAGCCAATTAATCATCCACAGCACTTGCTGTGAGCCATTAGCTCAGTTGGTAGAGCACCTGACTTTTAATCCGGTTGTCCGGGGTTCGAGTCCCCGATGGCTCACCATTTAAAGCCGTCTCTCGTGTAGAGATGGCTTTTATTTTATCTGATTAATAAACAAAGGGGATAATCACATATCATGAAAATTAAAAAATCTTTTGTTTCACTTTTATCATTACTTACTGTTTGCGGTTTTACTTGCTCAGGAGTTTTAGCTTCCAGATATTCAGTTGACGACATGGAAATGCTTCCGCGCCGAATTAGAAAAAGGCACAATGCGATCGTTGTTCCGCAAGGTGGCCAAAAGCAGTTCACTAATTATAAAATTAAGGATGCGGCTTTTGCGGCTCCAGGAATGAAAAAAATAATAATAGATGATGGTGTTAGAGTTATTGATAAAAATGCCTTCTTTGATTGCCAGTATATTTATGAAGTTGTTATTCCCAAAAGTGTGGAAATCATTGATGAATACGCGTTTGTTGGCTGCGGCAATTTAAGCAAAATAGTTATTAAAGGCGAAGTTACCATCAAAGAATTTGCGTTTTTAGGTTGTGAAAAATTAGTTGAAATTTATATAGAAGGGAATATAAAAAACGTTGCTCAAACTTCGTTTTGTGGTTGCAAAAACCTTGGAATTATTAGGTCTGTGGGGGATAAGTGGCCTAGTAAAGATGTAATTAATATGATTAGTGATTCTAAAAATAAAATAATCTTTTTTGATCATTAATAAATTAAAGCCACCTGAAAGGGTGGTATTTTTTGGCTTTAAATTCTTATGAGTTTTATTAAATTGTATAATTTTAGTAAAATTAATAATGATGCACTTAAAAAACAAATATTAGATTTACTTAATAAATGTTATGAGTTGTCAAGTGATGAAATATTGTCTACAAAAGGTACAATTGAAGAAGTTTGGTGTAAATGTAAACGTCTTATGAGTATAGATTGGAATAGTAAGGAAAAATCTGAATTTGAAGGAAAAGTTGTAAAACCTATAGAATCATTTTTTAAAGCTGCAAATAGTTTGCCTAAACCGCGAGAAGTTAAAAATATTGATGAAGTTGAAAGAGTTGATGGTTCTGTTGTAAGAAAATTTAGTAAGTGTATTGAATCGTTAAAAAGCTCTTTGGAAGACTATGCTTCAGATATAGTCAATAAGATTGATAGCAGTATGGTTAATTTTGAATCTATGCCGGCTGTTTGTGTGTTTGCGAGAATATTGCTGGGCTTAGCTGGAATAATTAAATTAAAAAAATTTAAAGATAAATTTAATAAAACGTATTGTTATAATAACTATTCGCTTGGCTCAGGAATCTTCAGTTGCTTGGCTTATAATACGTTAGTAACTTTGTATGGAACTTTTGTATATATAAAAGATTACAAATATTGATGATTTTAGATATAATAAAAAATCACCCATGTTAAAGTGGGTGATTTATTTTGTGCAAAAGCAGTTTTCATAGGATAGTAGCTTTAAAAATGTTTTAATTTTTAGAAGAAATGCTTGAAAGTTTCGAAGAACCTTTTATTTTTCCCATGCGATTAGTCGTGTTTTTATAATCAACTTTCAAGCCTCTGAAACCTGTATTTGCTTTCGCAATTTCGTCTGATTGAGTCGCATCATAAACTTGGCTTGCTTGAGTCTTTTCTTCATCTGTGATTTTTTTGTAAGGGTCTGGGGCCTCCCCGCCGTTTGCTTCCATAGTCATTACGAGGTCGTTAATCTCCGCGGCAACCTCGCCTGTTCTGTCTTTCCCGCTTTTGCAGTTAAAGGTGATGGGGTAACCAATTAAATAAATCAAAGCGGCCAGGCGGGTTTGAATTGCGGCGGGGTTTGATTTTATTCCTCTACCGTGCGTGCTAAACCAAAGATCTAGAATTTGGCTTGAAAGATTTATTATTTTGGTTATTTTTAGATCTATTTCTTTGGCGTTTTCAGGGTGAATTTCCTTTTCTTTTTTGAGCTGGCTTAAATATTTTCCCACCTCTCCGGAGGATTTATCAATGCGGTCAACGAATTGGCGTTTCAAAATGTAATTTTTTTCTTCGCTTTTTATTTTTGAATGTTTGTTGTAAAAATTGAAACTTTCCTCGAGTGATTTTAAAATTTCTGTTCCAAAAAGTTTTTCGAAAGATTTTTTGTTTTGATTATAAGAGCTTTGAACCAGTATTCCGCCGTAATCATAGTGTATGCTGTTTGTTCCGAAATTGAATAAAAACGAAGAATTTTTCAGCTTTAATTTTACAGTTTTTTCTTTGCCCATTGTATCAAGGATAGGGACTTCAATAACTTTATCAAAAAAATTTTCAAATGCTTGGATTTGTTCGTTTGATTTATTTCTGTCCGATGAATATAAAATTTTATCAAGCGGCTTTTTAAGTGGGCTCATCAGCTGGATATTCCCAATTTTCACTTCCCACACTTTATCTTTAGGGCTTTCTTGAAGTTTTTTCGCGCCGTATTGTTCCACTGCGGCGGCTAATATTATTTCCTTGGTTGCCGTTTCCGTGCCGCGGGTGTTTTTGTGCCGTATGGCGGAAAACAAGACCTTGCCGTCTTTTCCTGCGGTTTTGGCTTCGGTTTTCCAAAGGTTCGAAGCATGCTCAAGGCTAGAGTCGCCTGAAGAAATTCCTTCCCCGCGTTTCAAATTAGCGAAAATTCCCATCTCCGAGGCAGGAATAGAAGTCAAGCTAGCCTTTAGCGGTTTGCCGTTTTTGCTTTTAATCGTCACGTCTTGCGAGAGCGTCTTCCAGGAATTTGCATTTCTGTTAAGCGCTAAAACATAGCAGTTATCGTAGGTTAGCCTTTCGTGCAAATTGCGATTTTTAAGTATTTTTTCGATATCTGTGATTTTGTTCATAACTTCGGAGTAAACTTGAGGGCTGTTTTGCTTTATTGCGTTTTGAATGTCTTTAATTGTTGCGGTGGTTAAGTTGACATTTTTCAAAGCCGATTTTAGTTCAGATTTTATGTTTGTTTTGCTCATTTTTTCACCTCGTTATTGCTTTAAAATAAATCCAGTATTTTAGCGAGAACTTTTTTCGAACTTGGGGCTTTGGCGCCGAATGTTGATTTTTTTAGTCTTTCAGAAATAACTTTTTTTACTTCATTTCTCGTTTCTTTCACATATGAATCAAAAGTTTTTTCGCTTAAATCTTCATCAGAGGATTTTTTCAAAAAATTTTCGCATTTTTTAAGTTTTTTGAGTTCACTTTCAGTTATTGGTTTTATTCCTTCGGCTTGATTTATGATTTCATTAGCATTGTCGATGGTTGATTTTTGAAGTTCATAAAAGTGTTTAAGGCTGTCTTTGTTGTGCGATTTATCTTTACGATTTTTCTCAATTTGTTTGAATTTTTCTTTTTCAGTCAGAAGCTCATTTACAATATCATCGTCTGTTTGATTTAGCATGTCGCCAGGGTTTGTTTTAACTAGTTTTATCATTTTCATCTTTTTAAGCTTTTCGATTAAATAGCTTTTAGGCAAGGGCAAATCGCTGTCCTTCATCTTTTTTACGAGGTTTATTATATCATTTACTTTGTTTTCAATGTCTTCTTTGCTGTTTATTTCATCTTTGAAAATGAAAAAGTAAATCATTTTTATAATATTTTCTTTGCAAGTTTTTGAAGTATAAACTTTTTTAATAAAATTTATTTTGAAATTATTCATGCTTAGGTTAGCGTCGAGGTCAAAGAGGTATTTTAATTCTAAAAAAATTCTATTTTCATAAGAAGGATTCACTTTGTTTATAGGGTTTTGGCGCCTCCAATTAATAACAGTGGCCGAATCTTTCAAAAACTTTTCAAATATCACGTCTATCTCTTTTTTGTCAAATTCCATTTTTGCCCTCCTGATTCACATAATAACCTATTTTAATTGTACCATAAACCAATTAAAATTCAATAGATGCGAATAAATTTATTATATATTTTAAACAAAATAAACCACTGAAAAAGCAGCGGTTAAATAGTTATTTATTAATAAAGTTAGCAGGGAAGAAGCCGAAATAAAAAATCCACGCGAATGCTAATCACGTGGACATAAAAATTTATTTCCAAAGAGTTGTGTCGGTTATTCCGCAGTCTTCTGCTTTAAACACCGGCTCTTTGTTTTCTTTTCTTTGTTTGATGTAATCATTAAGGCAAGCTTTATAGCGTTTCGAAAGCTTCAAAATAGTTATTATGTTAACGATTGCAATAAATGCCATTGAAATATCAGCCAGGTTCCATGCTACCGAAGCGGTTGCAACGCAGCCGAATATTATTGAAAAAATTCCAAGTAATCTAAAAGCGTTTGAAAGTTTTGGGCTGTCTTTAATGAACGTTATGTTTGGTTCCGATAACCCGAAGTTTCCGATTATTGCTGAGAACGCAAAGGCTGTTACTGAAAGCGTTATGAAGTGAACTCCCCATATTCCAAGCTGGCTTTCGAGCGCTTTTTGCATTAGTGGCATTCCTGATAAAGAGGAATTTAAGTCTACTCCTGAAAGAAGCAGAATGAATGCTGAAGTTGAGCATATCAAAATTGTGTCAATAAACACGGATAAAATCTGAGCAATGCCTTGCTTTGCTGGGTGCGAAGTGTCGGCTGAGGCTGCTGCGTTTGGCGCGCTTCCCATGCCGGCTTCGTTTGAAAGAAGCCCTCTTTTTATTCCAATTAAAAGGACGCTTCCGCTCATTCCTCCGAAAATTGATTTAAAATTAAATGCCGAAGAAAGTATTGCACTAAAGGCATCTGGAATTTTCGAGAAGTTGGTGAGAATTATGTAAAGGCCTGCTAGGATGTAAATGCTTGCCATTGCAGGGACTAAGTATGAAGAAACGAAACCGATTCTTTTCATTCCGCCGAAAACAACGAACGAAACCACCGAAGCTAAAACTATTCCTACGACGTATGGCCAAACTGTGTTTTCATAGTTAGGGATGTAATATTTTAGCGAAGATGACATATTGTGCGCCTGCAGGGCGTTAAACCCGAAAAGGAAGCAAAAAACAAAAAGCGAAGAAAAAATCATGCTGATTTTTTTGTTTCCAAAGGCTTTTTCTATGTAATAAGCTGGGCCACCAACGAAAGATTTTCCGTCTTTGCTTTTCACTTTGTAAATTTGCGCTAGTGTAGATTCTGCCATTGAAGAAGCTGACCCGATAACTGCCATTATCCACATCCAAAACATTGCTCCCGGGCCGCCTATCACTACTGCCGTGGCTACTCCTGCAATGTTTGCGGTTCCTACTTTCGAGGCCGTGCAAATCATTAATGCCTGAAATGATGAAACTTTTCCGCCTTTTGGCCTTTCATTTATTGATCTCAAAGCCTCGGGGAAAAAGCGGATTTGAGAAAATTTTGTGATTACAGTGAAATAAACACCGCAAAAAATTAAAAGCGCGATCAATATGTAAACATAAATGAAATCGCTTATCGGCGTTAGCACTGAGTTAATATAGTCCAAATTGAAACCTCCCTATATATTGTTTATATAGATATTATATACCACACTTTGCTTGGGATTAAAAGTCTATTTTCATGATGAAATTGAAAAATATTGTTTATAAAAAGTTTAATTTTCTATGAACTAAAAGTTAAGAAAATTATATGTCAGTATCTTTAATTACACATATTGTGTATATAAATTATACTATATATAATAAAACCGATGATGTTAGATGTATATATAGTGATGCCAAATTCATATCCTAAACGCATTGTGTATTTAAAGATTATAAAAAATCCCTCGGAATTTCCGAAGGATTTTATTTTCATACTTTCTCTTTTTTTATCTTAAATATCTTTCTTAAGAAAAAACCAAGAAACCCGGGACTTTTAAACACAACAACTTTCATAATAAACCCTCCCTATATTAGAGTCAGCGTTTTACAAGAGATATTGACAAAATCACTAACATCAGTGATATAATGATTATTATTATAGATTCAGGAAATAAGAATGAAAGTATAAGCCCCAGTCCGAAAGCGAGCGAAAGAATACCTTGCTGTTTGTAACTGCACATAAAATTCACCGCCATTGTTAATATGAAAGCGTGACTGAAACTTAATTTCAAAGACCTCTTTTACATATTATACGGCGGGTGGCAAAAATGTTATTTTTTTTGAATTCCATCGTGAATTGCTACTGCAACTGCTACTCTGAGCGCATTTGTTATTTTTTTCTTTTGTTCTTCTTCGATTGGTTTCCCGCAGAGCATAATGTTCTCTTCGGTTTCTATGTATCTCATGAATTCTTCGAGCATTTCTATTACATCTTTCGACTTAATTTTGTCATTTTTAAGGTCAAGCACATAGTTGCCTTCAGCATCGAGTTCCTTGCAAATTTTCGATAAAGTGTGGTTGTTTGGTTCTCTTCTTCCTTGTTCATACATTCCTATTGAAGAAGGAGAAACTTTAATTTTCTCCGCGAGTTCGGCTTGCGTCAGGCCGGATTTCATTCTTAGTTTTTTTAGTTTTTCGCTTAGAGTTTCTTTCATATTTTCCATCCCCTTTTGGCATTATAGCATAAAAATTTTTTCTTTATATTATCCTACTGTTTGTATTATAAACGTTTCAAAGTAAATTTGTGGTAAAAATTTGTCGAAAGAATTCATTTTCTAGGATATGATATTACCTACACATTTGGTGCACAAGTTTTAAAGAAATCGGCGAATTTTTGGGGATATTTCATTTTTGTTATTTAATGTTAAAAATAGCAAAAATGGTTGACGTATAAATATACATATGCTACTATATTCTTGAAACTAAAGCAAACTTTATGACGCAAAATTAAAATAGAATTATGGATATTATTTTTTTGTATTTTACTACACGAATTGTGTAGGAAAGGAGAACTTATGTATTATCATAATTTATATAAACAGTACATAAAAGAGGCGGCCGATTTGAAAGCTTACATTAAAACTTTGAAGGCCAGCGCCTGCCACTGCGAAAAAGATGCCGAGCAAATTAAGTGGAGAGTCTCCATGCTTTATTCAATGTATCTTGATTTAAAACACACTGCGGAATATTTGAAAATGAGGAGCGAAAGAAAGAAAAATGAAAAATAAAATTTTGCATCTTGATGATTTCACGGAATCGCTTGCGAGCATTTCGAAATACAAAAAGGAAACCTACGAAGGGAAGGACAACAACTACGCCAAGATGATGGAAGCGCTTAAAAATATAATAGTCGGCGAGTTGACTGAAAAGCAAAAAATTTGCACGATGCTTTACTACGGAGAAAAAATGAAGATGAAAGACATCTCAAAAGAGCTTGGAATCGGCATTTCTTCGGTCTCAAGGCACATTAAAAAAGCTAAAATACGAATAAAAAAGACAATGGATTATTATTTTTCATAAATCGATATAAACTGAGTTTAGTTTTTAAAAACCGATTTTAAATATCCATTAATCATAAAATAAATCAAAAATATCAATTAAATTACAGCGCACTTTGACAATAATTTTTAATTTGTAGCCACTATAATGATTTTGACCGAAAGGGTTTTAAAATTTTATTAGGTGGCGATGGAAGTTGAAAGAATCCATGGTAAAAACCGGCAGTAAGCTGGCTAAAATGGCAAAAAATTATTCCTTAAGGGTTGTTTTTGCAAAGGCGATGTATTTTATCTCGGCAGTTTTAATTTCAAGGGGTTACATTCTCGGTAGCTATTATCCGTTTGGGCTTTCGCTGTCGGCTTCAGTTTCAGGCAGAATGCTTATTCCAACCTTAATGGGTTCAGTTTTTGGATATTTAATGCCTCTTAGGCTCGGCTCAGGAATGAGATACATATCAACTGTTATTGCAATAGCGGCAATAAGATGGGCGCTTAGCGATGTTACTAAAATTAAAAACCATGTTTTGTATACTCCGCTGGTTGTTTTCATGTCTTCGATAGTTACAGGTTTGGCGGTGAATTGCGCTGACGGCGTGACCTTCCACGGGACTATGATTACCTTGCTTGAATGCCTTGTTGCGGCGGTTGCAACTTACTTTTTCGATACATCTTTTAAGGCTATTAAAAGCAAAAAAATTTATAATTTAAGTTTAGCGGAGTTTGTGTGTATTGCCATAAGCATTAGCATTTCGCTTCTTGCTCTTTCCGAGATTTCTCTGCACGGCGTTTCTATTGGAAGTATTTTTGCCGTTACTTTAATTTTAATTTCTTCATATTGTTTCGGTGTTACGGGCGGCTCGGTTGCGGGCATTTCCTCGGGGGTCATTTTTGCGCTTCCTTCTTTTGGAATTAACTTCGTTTCGGGTTCTTACGCTTTCGCTGGCATGCTCTCAGGCGCTTTTGCTCCGTTTGGCAAGCTTGCGGTTTGCGGCGCGTTTATTCCGGCCTATGCAATCGTTTGCTTTAGATCTGGCGATGTTCCAGGTATGATTAGCCGGCTTTATGAATTAACTTTCGGTATGATTATTTTTTGCAGTTTGCCCTCTAAAACTTTTAATTTTCTTAAAAATATTTGCCCGGGCAAGGCTTCGCCTGAAAGCAAAAATGAGGGCAGCAAAAACAAAGAAGCCTTTTGGCGTTTGAGGGGAGTTTCCGATTGTTTTTCTTCGATGAATTGCCTTGATAAAGTTCAAATTGAAGCTTTGAACCCTTCTAAGTTCGGCTTGGAAGAAGCCTGCCTTGATTCCATAAAATCTTACTGCTCTTCGTGCGGTTTGCGCAAACTTTGCTGGGACAAAAACTGCAAATCAACCTATGAATGCATGAGAAAGGCAATAAAAGAAACGCCGGAAATTGATGATTTTGATTCAAGCGCAAACATTTTAGGCAATTGCCGCAAGCCGGAAAATATCCTGCAGAGGATAAGAAGCATTAAACGAGATTTTTCTTCATGTGAACTGGTTCGTTCTCAGGCGAAAGAATTCAAAACAATAGCACAAAGATATTTTGATGACATCAGCTATTTGACGGCTAGCCTTGCCTGCGAGTTTAAAAATCATATTTCTTATGATGAAGAGCTTTCAAGCGAAATTAATAAAATTCTTGCTGAAAACGGCATTAAACCTGAAAATGTTAGTTGCAAGAAAATCGGTGGCAGACTTTTTGTTGAAATTGAAACGGGAATATTTGAAAAAACAAGGTTTAGCGAAAAAGTTGTGAAAGTAATTTCTGATTTATCAGGCAGGAAGCTCGATGAGCCTGTTTTTAACATGACGAAAAACAGCTGCATTATTAGGCTTCACGAGAAAAAGATTTTCAAAGCTGATTTTTCGGTTACTCAGCACGCTTGCAATGGAGGAAAATTTTGCGGTGACAGCTGCAGGTGTTTTGAAGATGGCGAGGGCAATTTCAACGCGATTTTGAGCGACGGAATGGGCACGGGCAGCAGCGCTGCAGTTGAAGGAAGTATTGTTGCGGAGCTTGCTAAGCAATTTTTGAAGTTTGGGATTGGCCTAAACTGTGCTTTAAAGCTCATAAATTCAGTTATGCTTTTTAACACCAAATCCGAAACGCTCACGACGCTCGATGCGCTTTCGGTTAACCTTTTCACCGGCGAAGCAAAGCTCATCAAAGCCGGATCTCCAGCAACTTTCGTGATTCACGAAGGAGAAATCAGAAAAATCAATTTTTCTTCTTTGCCGGTTGGCATTTTAAATGATGTTTCGGCTTCGGGCGAAGTTTTCAAGCTTATGCCGCAAGACACTGTTATAATGCTTTCAGATGGCGTTACCGACATTGGCGAAGACTGGGTTTTGAATATTCTTAAGAAGATAAATACTGAAAATCTCAGCGAAATTTCGAAATATATTGTTTCAGAAGCAGTTAAAGCCAGAAGCAGCGAGCGAGACGACGATATAACCGTTTTAGCGATTAAAATTTCAGAGGTTTAAATTAAAATATCATTGACATTTGTTTAAAAACATGATATAATAACAAAAACTGGATGAAAGAAAGTGATTGAAATAAACGGTAAAATAATTTTAAATGAAAAAGAATTAAGCATAATTTCGGGCGGGAAAACAAGGAAAATGGGCGATTGCACCGGGATTAACGTTGCGAATTATTATTTAAGTTATTTGCCATTTGTTGATAAAAATCACATTGAAATCACGGAATCTTCTTCGGGCTGGCAGGATGTTCCCGGCTCACCGGACGTCAAACGAAATGTTATTATTCGTGAAGCAGTTCGCTCCGATATGAAATGGAAAAACTTGAGCGGTAGAGAAAAACTGATTGTTTCGGCGCTGTCCACAGGCGTGGCTTTTGTTGCCGCACGAGTTTTGGCTCCTATTGTTGTGCGGTATGCTAAAAAACGTTAAAAAATTTAGCAAGAGAGGTTTTTATGCAGCGTCATTTAGTTACTTCGGTTTTTGTTTTTAACCCAGGAAATCAAAAATTTTTAATGATAAAACACAAAAAAGTGGGGAAGTGGCTTCAGCCGGGAGGCCATCTTGAAAAGGGCGAAAAGCCTCATGAAGCCGGCATTAGAGAGGTTTTCGAGGAAACGGGAATAAACGTTAAAATAATGAATCAATTAGCAATTTCGGAATATATTTCTGAAAAAACGCATGTCCACGTTGACTTTTCATACTTGGCTTACCCGCTTGAAAGTCAAAAAGAAATAGTGAACCATGAGGAAACAGACGGCCTTTCATGGTTTTCGCTGAAAGAAATTTTAAGTGATTGCTTTGACACTTTCGAAGATGTTAGATTTTTATGCAAAAAAATCCAAAGTGAATTTTCTAGTTAGAGTTCACTTTGGACTTTTGCTTTCTTAGCTCTTTGAAAAACGAAGATAAAATCTCAGAGCATTCTTCTTTTAAAACCCCGGCGGTGACTTGCGGCTTGTGGTTATAAGGCAAATCAAAAAGATTTATAACCGACTCGCACGAGCCTGCTTTCGGGTCGCTTGCGCCGTAAATTAAGTTTGAAATTCTTGAGTTTATAATTGCGCCCGTGCACATGGGGCACGGCTCAAGCGTAACATAGAGGCTGCATTCGCTAAGCCGCCATCTGCCCAGTTTTTTGCATGCACGGTGAATGGCCTCAATTTCTGCGTGAAAGACCGAATTTTTTAGCATTTCTCTACGGTTCCTCCCCGCAGAAATTATCTTGCCTTCATAAACAACCACTGCACCTACGGGCACTTCTTTTTCGTTTTTCGCTTTTTCTGCTTCTTCCAGCGCCGCTCTCATGAAGGCTTCGTGCTGGGAATTTTCTTCTTGCATTTTCTTTTCCGCCTTTAGTCAAAATAACATCTGTTTACATCTATAATGCATTCATATTTTCCTGATAGACTTTTCGAAATTATATCCGTGATTTCTTTGTCGCTTTTCTTTACGTCATATGGCACAGAGATGCCGAAAACTAGCCTCTGAGTGTTCCCCGGGATTATTCTAAGGTCATAAACTTTGGAATTTTCATCAATGAGTTGCTTTGCATTTGAGAGGATTTTTTCGCGCATTTTATTAACTATCTCGTCATCGGTGATTATAGGGTCCATGTGAATTATCGCGGCTTGGCAGCCGAATTTTTCTTTTATGAGTTTTTCGAGTGAATCAATTTCTTCGTGTATATCCATTATGTTTCTGTCGGCCTTGATTTCTGCGTGGAACGAAACGAAATTCATTCCTGGGCCATAGCTGTGCACTATTAATTCATGGACTCCCAAAACTTCGGGGTTTTGCATTGCGGTTTCAAAGATTTCTTTAACGAATTTTGGGTCCGGTGATTGACCGATAAGCGGCCCTAACGTTTCTTTTATCATGCTTATTCCTGTGAAAATTACGAAAAGTGCGACGCCTATTCCAAGGTAAGCATCAATTGAAATTCCGGCGAAATAATTTATTATTGTGCTTATTAAAATCGTAGCGGTTATGGCAGCGTCGCCGAGGCTGTCAATAGAAGTTGCTTTCATTGCGGTGGAATCTATTATTTTGCCGATTTCTTTGTTGAAATATCCAAGCCACAGTTTGATTATCATTGAAGCGACTAAAATAATTATTGGAACAATCCCTGAGCTGACGGGCTCGGGGTTTATTATGTCTTCGATTGACGATTTTGTAAGTTCAATTCCCATGAAAATTATTGCAATTGAAACTATTAATCCTGAGATGTATTCAACTCTTCCATAGCCAAAAGGGTGTTTTTTATCGGCTGGGTTGCCCGAAGTTTTGAAGCAAACCAAGGTGACTACCGAAGAAACGGCATCAGAAAGGTTATTAAATCCGTCAGCGCTGATTGCTATTGAAGATGTTATTATTCCCGTGAAAATTTTTGCCGCTGAAAGTAAAAAGTTGCATATTATTCCAACGATTCCGCTTAACATTCCGAAACGTTTTCTCGTTTGCGGGTCTTTGGGGTCTATTTTTCCAGGGAAAAATTTTTTAATCAGTAATTTAGAAAGCATATTCCATGTGAGCAAAACCGCCCACTTCACCTCCGTTTTTTAAATGTAGACTCAATTATATATTAAACGGAAGTGATTTGCCATTAAAATGTCTATTTTTTAGATGATTTTCTTTTCTTTATGATAAAATATGCAGCAGTCGTAGAGGCAGTCGCCAGCGCGCAAAAAGTAATGATGACCAAGGTTTTCAGGTTGTTATTTCCGGGGATATTTTCTTTTGGTTCTTCGGTTTTTGCTTTGCTTTCACTGCTGTTTTCATTTTCTTCGTCGTTTTGTTCGGAGTTTTCAGCTTCTTCCTCGTTTTCGCTTTCTTCAGAAGAGTTTTCCTCCGCGGGTTCGTCTTCGCTATTATCTTCGCATGAGTCAAGCGAGTCAAACCAGTCATCTTTGGAATCGGATTTCTTGCGGCTTGATTTTTGTTTCTTTGCTTTTTTAGTTTTTTCTTTCTTAGCCTTCGCCGGGCTTGCACCGCGGTTAATATGGACGATGTATTCCTTGTTAAGGCCTTTAACAGCAGGGTTTGAAACTTTTATTTTTATGTCAGTTGGTTGGCCGGCAGCACAAAGGTTGCGGCGGCTGACCTTAACATTCAGGCCGCTTTTTAAAGGTGAAGCATCGAAATGAATTGATTTAACATCGTGGCTAACATTCATGCTATATTCAGTAATTTCCGGGTTAAACGCAGGGGAAATTTCGCCAACGTTTGGCTTCAGGCTTGAAAGCTTGCAAAAAGCAACTTCCGGGTGGTTTTCAAGGCCAATTTCTTCAGAGATCACTTCTTTACTCACGTTTCCCTCGATATTAACAAACCGCGCTTTCAAAGGCAATTTCATGGCGTAAAGGTTTCTTTTGGTTTTAAATTTAAATCTTATTGATGTTTCGCCAGTGCGTTCTTGGAACTTTTTGTCGGCTTCGAAATGAGCTTCAATATTGTCAGTCGATCTTTCTATTTTTATATTCTTTCTGATTAAAGCCCCTTTGCAAATGCAGCTTTGAAATTTCATTTTGCGGTCATCGAATTTAAATTCAATAAAGGATTTTTCGTTAAAATTTTGGGTTAATTCTTCTTTGTTTTCAAAGTTAAAGTCAACGAAAACAGTGTTTTTGGAAATATCCGGGTTGTTTACTTCGCATTTCAAAGCACGCATCGAAGGGCCACAAAACATGAAAGCAGTTACTAAAATTAGAGCAGTAAAATTTTTAAAGCAAAGTTTTTTATTCATCATTTTCACCTTTTTTGAATTATTAAATTTTCTTTATTTATTTTCAAGAAGTGGTATAATAAGAGAAAAGAACGCAGGGGGAATTTAACTATGATAGATTTTTTTAAAAGCGTTGTTCCAGAAGGAATGCAGGCTTATTTTTACAATATTTTTTTAGCTTTGCCCATAGTTTTAATTGGGTGGTGGTTTATAAACAGAATTTCAAGGCTTTCGGCCGTTTTTCTTCGCAAAGCCTCGGTTGACGAGAGTATTACTTCTTTTTTAAATTCATTGATAAAATTTTTTCTAAAGATTATACTTTTAGTGACGGCACTGAGTATTTTGGGTGTTAACGTCAATTCAATAGTAACTGCCTTGGGCGCTTCGCTAGTGGCTATTGGAATTTCGCTCAAAGAAAGCCTTTCGAACGTTGTTAGCGGGATAGTTTTGGTTGTTAACAAGCCAATTCACGTTGGAGATTTCATTGAGTTTGATGGTTTTAGCGGAACGGTTATGAAAATCGAAATGCTTTTCACGACTCTTAAAACTGCGGAAGAGGGCAAAACTGTGATTATTCCTAACGTTAAGCTTGTTTCGAATACCGTTGTAAGGAAAAGCGAATACGACCTTTCGAAAAGCGAATTTAACTATAAAGTTTCGTTTAATAAGCTCAATAAGGAGTCAGTTAAAAAGTTTTTGGAAAAAGAATTTTTGCTCAGTGGCAGTGTTCTCCAGATTCCTTCGCCAGAAGTGAGTTTTGAAAATATTTCTGAAAAAAAGGGCGAGCTTAAGATAGTTGTTTGGTCGCAAAGCAGATATAAAGAAAAAGTTAGCGTAGAAATAGACAAAATAATTTCAAAGTTACCTGCTAAGTTCGGTTTGAAAGCAGAATCGGAAAAAACCAATATATAATATTTATATTACATAATTATAACAATAATTTTAATAAAAGTCAACAGAAAGGAAGGATGAAAATGAGATTAAAAGCTTTTTCAGCAGGAGTTGCTCCAGGAGGGCTCAGGGATAAAAACGAGATAAGAATTCTTATTTGCTATATGATTCAAAATGTTGATGCCGCTTTAACGAAAAACGACATAACTTTGGTTCTTCAAGCTTATGGATTGGCCAATTATTTCGAAGTGAGCGAAGCTTTTTGCGAGCTTGAAACAAACGGGAGCATCGAAGAAACAGAAAATGGTTTTAAAGTTACTTCTCAGGGGAAAATAATAGTTGATGAGCTTTCGAAAAGCTTGCCGCTGGTGGTTAGAGACAAAGCCTTGATGGCCACTAAAACTTACCTTGAAAGGAAGAAAATCGAAAAAGAAAACAAGGCTGTCATCAAAGAAAGTGACTATGGCTATGATGTTACTTGCACGGTTTCAGGCGGGGAGTTTGATATGCTCAAGCTTACCCTTTATGCGCCGGACAAAGAATTTGCTGATGCTATAAAAGCTAATTTTTACAAAAACCCTGGCGAGATTTACAACCGCATTCTTTCGCTGTTTATAGACAAAAAATAATGCAAGCTTGACAGCTTTCTGCCTTAACATTTATAATGTTAATAAACTAAATTCGGAGGTGCTTTAGTAGAGTTTGGAGAAAAAAGATATCAAATCTATGACTTTTGACGAGATAGTTTCGGATTTCCTAGATATTTCCGAAAAAAAGTATCGTGCAAAACAGGTTTATGAGTGGATAGTTAAAGGTGCAAGCTCATTTGACGAGATGACTAATCTTTCAAAGCCTTTTCGCGAAAAATTAAGCTCGATTTATGAAATACCAAAAGTTGTAATTGAAACTAAAAGAATTTCATCCGACGGGACGATAAAATATCTTTTCAAAATGCCTTTTGGCGGGTATATCGAGTCGGTTATCATGAAATATAAGCACGGAAACACGATTTGCATTTCAACTCAGGTTGGCTGCAAAATGGGGTGCGCCTTTTGCAAAACGGGCGAACTCGGCTTTAAAAGAAATTTGCTTCCAAGCGAAATGATTGGTCAGATTTGGGAAGCTGAAAAAGACCTTAATGCCAAAATTTCGAACATAGTTTTGATGGGCATGGGTGAGCCGCTTGATAACTACGAAAATGTGGTTAAATTTCTTAAAATGATTTCTTCTGAAGACCATTTGAACATTGGAATGCGGCATATTTCGCTTTCAACTTGCGGCATTGTTGATAAAATCTATAAACTGGCTGAAGAAAACATGCAGCTAACGCTTTCGATTTCGCTTCATGCTTCAGGCGACGAAACAAGAAAGAAAATCATGAAAATAGCAAACAGATGGAGCATCAGCGAGCTGATTGAAGCTTGCAAGTATTACATTAAAAAGACCGGAAGAAGAATTTCTTTTGAATACATTATGATTGACGGCGTGAACGATAGGCCCGCTGATGCCGAGAGGCTCATAAAGCTTCTAAAAGGAGTTTTGTGCCATGTTAATTTGATTCCGCTAAATGGCGAAAACAACGCAAACCTTAAAAGAAGCTCGAAAAATTGCATTTATAGATTCAAAAACGCGCTTGAAGCCGGGAATATAAGTGCAACTATCAGGCGGACGCTCGGCGAAGACATAGAGGGGGCTTGTGGTCAATTAAGAGCTATGCACATACCTAAGGAGGTCTAACTATTATTATGGAAATTTATAGTAAAACTGATATTGGTAAAAAAAGAAGCAGCAATCAAGATGCCGTTGCAGGAAAAATTATATCCGAAAGCCTTGCCTGGACTGTGGTTTGTGACGGAATGGGCGGCGCCAGCGGCGGAGACATAGCAAGCAATGAAGCAGTTGAAGAAATAAGCAAGGTGATGGGCTCTATTAATGAAAGCATGAGCAAAGAAAACATTCTGGAGCTCATGAACAAAGCCGTTCAGGCGGCGAATACCGTGGTTTTTAATAAATCTCAAAGTGACGAAAGCCTCCACGGGATGGGCACAACAGTTGTTTTAGCGGTAGTGAGCGGTAATCATCTTTATGTTATGCATGCAGGCGACAGCAGAGCGTATTTAATAAGCGGAAGCGAGATAACTCAAGTTGGAGTTGACCACTCGATTGTTCAAGAAATGGTTGACAGCGGCGAAATTACAAGCACTGAGGCCAGAAACCACACAAGGAAGAACATTATCACTCGGGCGCTTGGGATAGGCAATTTAGTTGAGCTTGACTGCAACACGGCCGATTTAAAACCTGAAGATATTGTTTTGGTTTGCAGCGATGGCCTTTCGAATCATCTTGAAGATGATGAAATTTGCGAAATTGCTAAAGAAAAAAGCCTTAGAATAATTGCCGAGTTGCTCATTGATAAATGCAACAGCCGCGGTGGAAAAGACAATATAACCGTTTCGCTTGTTAGGCTTCAAAACGGTAGCAAGATAGGAGAGAAAAATCTTGGATAAATATACAGGCAAAAGATTAGACGCCAGGTACGAAATACAAGAGCTGATCGGCGTTGGCGGAATGGCGGTTGTTTACCGTGCTTATGACATAATTGAAGATAAAATAGTAGCTATAAAAATACTCAAAGATGAATTTTTGGGGAATAAAGAATTCGTCAGGCGCTTTAAAAATGAATCAAAAGCAATTGCGGTTCTTTCGCACCCGAATATAGTTAAGGTTTATGATGTCAGCTTTGGAACCAAAATTCAGTATATTGTTATGGAATATATTGACGGAATAACGCTTAAAGAGTTCATTTCTCAAAGGAAAGTTATAAACTGGAAGGACGCACTTTATTTTGTCAATCAAATTCTTTCGGCCCTTAAGCATGCGCACAGCAAAGGCGTTATTCACAGGGACATAAAGCCCCAGAACATCATGCTTTTGAAGGATGGCACCATTAAAGTGACCGACTTTGGAATAGCAAGATTTTCAAGAAATGAAACTCAAACAATGACCGACAGAGCCATCGGCTCAGTGCACTACATTGCGCCGGAACAAGCTAAAGGAAGCGTCATTGATGAAAAAGCGGATATTTATTCCGTTGGAGTAATGCTTTATGAAATGCTCACGGGCAGGCTTCCTTTCGAGGCTGACAACGCAGTTTCCGTTGCGATAATGCAAATGCAGGCAAAGCCAAAACCCTTGAGGGAAATAAACCCGGATATTCCCGAGGGGCTTGAGCAGATAACTTTGAAAGCAATGGAGAAAAACCCGGCGAATAGATATGCAACGGCGGAAGAAATGCTTGTTGACATTAAAAAGCTTGAAAACGACCCCACTGCAAGGTTTGATTACAGGTGTTTCGTTGATGATAACCCCACCAGAGCAGTTGGAGAAATAAGCCAAGATTATGGCGATAAATACAACTCGGAAGATAAAAACAAAAAAGCAAAATTCACTGTAATTGCCGGAGGAATAGCTATTGCCGTTGGAATTTTAGCAATTGTTTTCGCTTTCATCGCGTGGTTTTCTTCGTGCGGCAACGCTTCGGCGAAAGATGTCGACGTTCCGAATCTTATTAACATGAAGCTTTCGGACGTTCAAAATAATCCGAGCTACAAATTCGTTTGGAAGGTTGAATCGGTTTATGACGCAAGCAAACCTGAAGGCGTTATAATAGACCAGGACCCTCTCCCGGGCTCGAAAAAAATCAAAGAAGGCGCAACGATATCTTTAAAGGTCAACAGTTCAGGCGTTTTGGTCACGGTGCCTTTGGTGAAGGGCATGACGGAAGAAGTCGCAAAGGCGAAAATTTCGAATGTGGGTCTTAAATGCGTTACTTTGACAATAAACGACAATGATGTAGCCGAAGGCCTTGTTTGCAATGTTGACCCGCGCGAAGGCACGAAAGTCACTGCTGACACAACAGTTAGAATTTACGTCAGCAAGGGCCCTGCAGAAGAAAAAATAACCGTTCCGAACGTTTTCGGAAAGTCGCTTGCAGTTGCGAAGAGTGAAATTACTTCGAGCAACTTAAAAATTTCGGAAGATATTACCGTTCAAGACAGCGAAAAACCGAAAGACACAGTTCTTTCGACTGACCCTCTTCCGGGAACAACCGTTTCGAAAGATTCGGTGATTAAGCTCACTGTTAGCTCCGGAAAAAAGAAAGAAAAAACTATCGAAGTTTCAGTAAGCTTACCCAAAACTGACAATGAAATAACGGTTTCTTCTTATATTGACGGTGATTTCGACGCGACTAAAAAAATAATTCCTTCGTATGGCAGCGGCAAATACGTTGTTAACGTTAAAGGTTCAAGCGGCAAGAAAAAGGTCAGCATAAATATTGATGGAAAGCTATATAAGGTTTATGAAGTTGATTTTGATGCTAAATCAAACAGCAATGTGAAGGAAACTGAAAGCAAACCTTATAAACCCAGCACAAATCAAGATGATGAAAGCAAAGAATACAATAATTAAGCAATAATATTTTATGGTTAGAGAGGTGTTGTCACTTTGGATAAGATAGTTATATCCGGAGGACAAAAATTAAAAGGAAAAGTAAACATAAGCGGAGCAAAAAATGCGGCACTTGCCATTTTACCTGCAGTTTTACTTTCTGATGGAGTCTGCGTAATTGAAAATTTACCAAGCATTAGCGATATCACGCTTATGTGCAAGATTTTGGAAGATTTGGGCGCTGAAGTTAAGCTTTTGTCGAAAGGCACTTTGCAAATTGACCCAAGAAAGGTTAAAAGCGGTGTGGCTTCCTATGAGCTCATGAGGAACATGAGAGCTTCGTGCTATCTTTTAGGTGCGCTTCTGGGAAGATTCGGTGAATCAATTGTTTATTTGCCTGGCGGATGCGACTTTGGAATCAGGCCAATTGACCAACATTTAAAAGGCTTTGAAGTAATGGGCGCAAAATGCTCTTTAGACGGCGGAATGATCAAAGTTAAGAGCGAAAAATTAGTTGGAAATAATGTTTACCTTGACGTCGTTTCAGTTGGCGCAACAGTTAACATAATGCTTGCAGCGGCTAGGGCCGAAGGCCTCACTGTTATTGAAAATGCCGCGAAAGAACCTCATATCGTTGACTTGGCTAACTTCCTCAACTGCATGGGGGCCGACATCGTTGGTGCAGGAACTGACGTTATAAAAATCAAAGGCGTCAAGAAGCTTTCTGGCATAACTTATTCTATAATCCCGGATCAGATCGAAGCGGGAACTTACCTTGTTGCCGCAGCTGCAACTAGGGGCGAAATCACAATTGAAAATGTAATTCCGAAACATTTGGAATCAATAACCGCAAAGCTCAAAGAAATTGGCGCTGAGCTCACTGAAGGAACCGATTTTGTTCACATAAAGTGTGATAAAGAGCTTAAAAAATGCAATGTAAAAACAATGCCTCATCCGGGTTTCCCGACTGACATGCAACCGCAAATTACTGCTTTGCTTTCAATCGTTCCGGGCACAAGCGTTGTTACCGAAGCTGTTTGGGACAACAGATTTAGATACATCGAAGAGCTCAGAAGAATGGGCGCTAACATTTCGGTTGACGGCAGAACGGCTGTTATTGAAGGCGTTAAAGAGCTTGACGGTGCTCCTGTTAAAGCCACTGACCTCAGAGCCGGTGCGGCTTTGGTTATCGCTGGGCTTGCTGCGAAAGGCACCACCGTCATTGACGAAATAAGGCACATTGAGCGCGGATATGAAGAAATTATTGAAAAATTCCAGTCACTTGGCGCTAATATTAAAAAAGTTTCTGAGCAAGAATATCAAAAAAGCGCTTATGGATTATAATTCCATAAACGCATGAGTTTTAAGATTTTTGTTGTGGGTCTTTGACCTTATAGGGGACGTCGATATTTTCGATGTTCCCGTTTGTTTTTTTATCAGTAAAGTAATTAATAGATTTCATTGCGCAAGATATATTTTTGCCGAAACCTTTGAAATTAAGAGCTTTCAAATGAAGGTTTATAATGTAGTAATAAACCACGAATTTAACCCTTTGAGCGTAAATCCAAACGTGCCCTGAATATTTTTCGTAATCATTGTTTTCTTCCAAAAAGCTTTTAATAATGCCCAAAGCTTTGATGTAATCGTTAACTTTTTTGGCATTTATCGAATGCAGAATGCTGTTTTCACGCATCGTGTAGTTGTAAAGCGCTTTCGAAGTAAAAGCCACGGTTTTTGCAAAGTAAAAAAGCCTAGGCGAAGTTGAAATATCTTCGAAATACATGTCGTCGAACTTGATGTTTCTTTCCATGAAAAGTTCTCTTTTGTAAAGTTTATTCCAAATAAAATAATGAACGCTAACATCCAAAATGAGCTTCCGCAAAGCTTTTGATTTCGTGTAAACGCCGGGAAGAGAATTAAAAGGCATATAAATTTTCAATTTTTTATTCGGGAAATACATGTTAAAATTGCAGCAGGTAATGTCCGCGCCGGTTTTCTTTGCTAATTTATAAAGTTCTTCGAGGAAGTTCTTTTCAAGGTAATCGTCGCTGTCCATAAAGGCAATGTATTCGCCTTTGCAGTGCATGACTCCAGTGTTTCTGGCGGCTGCAGGGCCGCTGTTTTCTTGCTTTATTAATTTAAAATTCGGGTTTTTAATGCAAAATTCTTCGGCGATTTCGTAGCTTTTGTCGCTTGAACCGTCGTCAACGATTATCATTTCGAAATCTTTAAAAGTTTGATTTTCAACTGAAGTTAAAGCCTTGCTTAAAAAACTTTCTACGTTATAAACCGGCATGACTAAACTGATAGCTGGGTTTGACACTTTTTATTTCACCTCTTGATTTTTTGAAATTCTGCTAACGTTTGCAAACGGAGCAAAAACGATAACGTTCATGAAATAAGTTATAATCCTCCAGATGAGAATTGCAGATTTGATGATATTTTCGGTGAAGAATAGCTTGAAAAACACATAGAAGCTTCCTTCTGCGGCGCCTGAACCGCCGGGAAGAGGCATGAACGACGAAACCATTGTGACGAAAGCCTGGGCAGTTATCATGTCGGCTGGGTTTGCGCCGGTTAAATTAAAGCTCCTGTAAATCATGTAAGGAATCGAGAACAAAAATGTTAGCTGCAAAACTGTGAGAGCGCATGAAGCGAGCAAAAGTTTTTTGTTTTCATAGAGTTTCGAGTTGCTTTCGTGGAAGAATTCCATTTGCTCTTCGAGCTTTTCTTTTTTCTCTTCAGGGTTTTTTATGATTTTAGTTTTGGTTAAAAGCCTGAAAAAGAAATTAATAATTGAAGAGGCAAGCTTTCTATTAAACGAAAAAATGAACATGAAAACAACCACAACAAGGTGCGATAAAAATCCGAAAAGTGCAAGGCTGAGCATTAGATTTTTAAGGTCGCCGTAAAAAAGGCTCATGTTGCAAAGCATTGCCACGAGGGAATAAAAAGTAATGGTCGTTTGGTAAACGAGGAATTTTTGAAGAAGGCATGATGAAGCCACGCCGCCGTCAACGCCTTGTTTGCTCATGCAGTAAAGCTGCATGGGTTGTCCGCCTACTGCACCGGGCGTTATAACGCTGTAAAACTGGCCGATCACTGTTGCTTTGATTGCCTGCTTGAAAGTGTATTTTTTCTCGTAGTTATGAATGATGAGGTAAAGAACTATCGCATCAACAGTAATATTCAAAAATTGGCAAATAACTCCAGCAACAATCCACCACGGGTTCATTTTTGAGGCATTTTCCATTAAATCTATGAGCCCTTGCTCCGAGGTTAAAAAATATATAACAAGCCCAATCGGAACTAAAAGCGACAATATATTAAAAACTAATTTCCAGTTTATTTTTCTTTTCATTTAGCCTTCCTCCTTGAAAAATTTTATTAAATCCAATACTTTAAGCATATTCAAATTCAAATTAATGTCAAGTCTCCTAAAAAGTGCGGCTTTTTATTATCACAAGAGAAATTTACTCGAATATTATACCCAATATGGAGGGATTTACATTGAAATGTTTGTCAATAATAAAAAGTGGGGCAAATTTTTTATGTAAATTTTTATTATTTTCGGAGGGGTGAATAAATGATGTCGCAGTTAATAATCGAAGGTTCAAGGCGTCTTGACGGAGAAATTAAAATTCAAGGAGCAAAAAATAGCGTGCTTCCCATTTTAGCATCTTGTATAATGTGTAGGGATGAGTGTATAATTCATAATTGTCCCCATATTTCAGATGTCGATGTTACGATTAAGGTTCTTAAATATTTGGGTTGCAAAACAAAATTCGAAGGAAACACTTTAACAGTGGACTCTTCAGGTGTTTCGAAATGCGATATTCCCGAATTTTTAATGAGAGAAATGAGGTCATCAATAATATTTTTAGGTGCGCTTGTTTCGCTGATGGGAAAGGCAAAACTTTCTTTGCCCGGAGGTTGCGAGCTTGGCCCAAGGCCGATTGATTTGCACCTTGACGGACTGAGGCAAATGGGCTTAACGGTGAATGAAAGCCACGGTGTGCTGGAATGCGAAACTAATCTGGGCCTTAGAGGGTGCAATATTGTGCTTTCTTTCCCGAGTGTTGGCGCTACTGAGAATTTAATTCTTGCGGCGGTTTGCGCAAAAGGCACGACTGTCATCACAAATGCAGCGAAAGAGCCTGAAATAATGGATCTTATAAACTTTTTGAATAAATGCGGCGCGAAAATAAAATGTTCTGAGGGCAGCGTGATAACCATTGAAGGCGTTAGCAAACTTCACGGAGCAGAGCACAGCATAATGCCTGACAGAATAGTTGCAATAACCTATATGGCTGCTTGCGGGGTTACTGCGGGGAGCTTGGTGCTTAGCGGCATTTCGGAAGAATGCATAAGCTGCGCAGTGCCTATTTTTGAAGAAGCCGGCTGTATTCTTAGATTTTCAAGCGACAAAAACAGCCTTAAAATAGACGCTCCTGCGAGGCCTTACTTCAACAGGTTGATAAGAACCATGCCTTACCCTGGTTTCCCGACGGATGCTCAAGCGCCTGTTATGGCGATGACGACCATTGCAGACGGAAGAAGCATGTTCGTTGAGAATATTTTCTCAGATAGATACAAACACGTTGGTGAACTTTTGCGGCTCGGGGCGGACATTAAGGTTGAAGATAAAGTTGCTATTGTTGACGGCGTTAAAAGGCTTTCAGGCGCTAAGGTTAAAGCCATGGACTTAAGAGGTGCGGCTAGCCTGGTCGTTGCAGGTTTGTGCGCCGAAGGAACAACCGTTATAACAAACCTTAAACATCTTGACAGAGGGTATGAAAACATTGAAGAAAACTTAACTAAGATTGGAGCGAGCATAAGAAGAGAGTAAGATGAAAAAAAGACGATTAAACAAGACAAGAATGCGAAGAAAAAAATTAATAGGCAGAGGAATTATAATTATTGTTCCCGTTATGGTGGTTTCCCTAGCGGTTTTTGGGGTTTCAAAGCTGCTTGGAGCTATTTTCGCAGTCAGTGATATATATGCAACCGGGAGCGTTTATTATGATAAAGAAGAAATTGCCGAGGCTTCCGGAATAAAAAAAGGTGATAATTTAATTTTTTTGAACACTGAATCAGCGGAAAAGAAAATTTGCCGTGAGCTTCCTTATGTTGAATCGGCAAAGGTTATAAAATCAATGCCAAATAGCGTTAAAATCGAAACTCAGATCGCAAAGCCTAGGGCTTCTCTTGTGAGTAACGACGAATATTTTTTGATAAATAAAGATTTTAAGATTCTTGAAAAGAAATCAGAGCAAACCCCGGAAATAATTGATGTTGCGGGCGCTAAATTTTCAGTTTCTGAAGAAAATGAAATAATTTTTGAAGATAAAGACGATAAGAAAATAATAGAGGAAGCTCTTAACTCCTTTGAAATTAACAGCCTTTATGGCCTAAAACAGCTTGATATTTCCGATAAAAATAACATTACAGCAAATTACGCCGGAAGAATTACCATAAATTTCGGAGGAAAAAGAGATTTTGATTACAAGGCGTTGACAGCCCATGAGCTTCTAACTAAAAAAATACGTGAAGAAGAAAACGGCACGCTTGACCTTAGCAAACTGGGCGAAAACAACCGTTCTTACTTTACCTTGGAATCAAAAAAATAAAATAAAAGTGAGGTTTTTAATATTTTTAATTTTAGTGAAAAAACGCAGGAAACAGCTTCTTTAGCAATGCAAAAATGCAAAGAAAAATTCAGCGAAATTGAAAAAATAAAAGAAATAAATTCCCAAAAAGTCTTGAAAGCGTTTATTGAAAGCAAAATTAGCGAAAGCCATTTCATGCCAACCAGCGGCTATGGTTACAGTGACCGCGGAAGAGAAAAATTAAGCGAACTTTTTTCGAAGATTTTTAAAACCGAAGATGCACTGGTTGGTGCGGGCTTCGTTAGTGGCACGCATGCGCTTAGCACGGCTCTTTTTGGCGTTTTAAGGCCCGGGGATAAAATCCTTAGCGTTACGGGCAACCCTTATGACACAATGAAAGACGTTATCGAGGGCAAAAATTTCGGTTCCCTTGCTGAGTTTGGCATTACTTTTGATTACATAGATCTTGACTGCGAAAATTATTATGAAAAGCTAAAAGAAAAGCTCGAAAGTGGCTTTAAAGCTATTTACATTCAGCGCTCGAGGGGTTACAGCCTGAGGGATTCTCTTTTATGTGAAGAAATTGGCAAGATAATTTCTTTTGCTAAGAATGTTGACCCTAACATTATGGCAATCGTTGACAATTGCTACGGTGAGTTTGTTCAAACTTGTGAGCCGAGTGAATTCGGCGCGGACCTTATTATAGGCTCACTCATAAAAAACCCCGGGGGAGGAATTGCCAACTGCGGAGGCTACATCGCCGGTAGGCATGACCTTGTAGAGCTTTGCGGCTACAGGCTGACTGCTCCTGGAATAGGCCGTGAAATTGGAGCCAACCCTTACGGCCTTAAGGATATTTTCATGGGCGTTTATAATGCTCCCACGGTTGTGGGCGAAGCTTTAAAGACCGCGGTTTTTGCTTCCGCTGCTTTTGAAATCATGGGGTTTGAAGTCTTCCCGAAATGCACTGATCCTCGCGCCGATATTGTGCAGTCTGTGGTTCTTGGAAACGAAAAAAATCTGGTTTCGTTTTGCAGAGGCATCCAGCAGGGTTCGCCGGTTGATTCTTTCGTTTGCCCTGAACCTTGGGATATGCCGGGCTATGAAAATCAGGTTGTTATGGCTGCGGGAAACTTCATTTCCGGTTCATCAATCGAGCTTTCGGCTGACGGCCCGATTCGCGAGCCGTTTGCAGTTTGGCTTCAGGGTGGAACTATTTTTGCTTGCGCTAAAATTGGCATAATGAACGCAATTGAAGAAATTTTTAATAAATAAGTGCTATTTTGAAAGGTTTGATTCATAAATATTTTTAAGTCTCTTAATTCTTTGGAGGTTGATAATTTTGAACACAGGCTCAAGAGAAGAAACGAAAAAATGCCCGAAGCTACCGCATAATTTAACGCTCGAAGGCAGGAAGCAGCTTGTTATAAGCGGGGTTACGGCAGTAGATAGTTTCGACGACAAAACAATTCAGGCAATGACTAGCATGGGCGAGCTCACCATAAAAGGCGAGAACCTTAACATTAAAAAGCTTTGCCTTGAAGATCTCGGGGACTTAGAAATCGAAGGAAAAATTTCATCTCTTTCTTACAGCGAAAAAGGGCAAGGCCCAGAAGGATTTTTTTCAAAATTATTTAAGTAAGGTTGATGTTTTTTGCAAGAATCTCTCACTTCACAAATTCTCATTTTTGTTTATTCTTTGGCTCTTGGAATGTTCTTAGGCTTTGCATATGATATTTTCAGAATCATTCGCATGGTTATAAATTCAAGGAACATAGCGATTTTTATTCAAGATGTTTTGTATTTTATTTTAAGCGGCGGCGTGACTTTCCTTTTCGTGCTGAGTGTTAACAGCGGCAACTCGCGGTTTTATATTCTGGCGGGCGAGGGCATTGGCTGGATAGCCTACCACATAACGCTTGGCGAGGTTATTTACAAATGTTCGAATAAAACGGTTAATTTCGTAAAATCTAAAATAGCGGCTTTGAAAAACAAACTTCTGAAGAAATTCTCTAAGAGTAATGATGATACTAAATAATTTTATCTGATGAAAATACATTAATTAATAAGTTTTGCACAAAAATAAAAAAAGACTTGAATTTTTACATTTTTAACTGCATAATTAAAGTAATAGCTTTAAAAGGTCGGTGTTAATTACAGATTTGCTTGTAGGGAAGTTAGAATATGAAGTTTAAACTCAGAACCAAGAAAAATTTGCTTTTTAAGGTTGGTTTGGTGTTGTTTGTTTTATACATAATTTTTTTGCTTGTGAGCCTTTTTATGAAATTGCAAGGTAAAAAAGCGGAAGTGAGTGAAATAGACGGGCAAATCGCGGTCGAAAAAAGCAGAAATGAGGAGATTTCAGGTAAATTAGCTGAAGAAAGCTCCGGTGAAAATTCAGAGTCTCAAAATGAAGTGCCGCAGGGCAATGTGAGAGTTTATGAGAATGTTGTAAGATAATAATTTAAGGAGGAAATAGTTTTTTATGCAACTCGAAGTGGGAGCTATAGCGAGTGGGAAGGTTTCGCGAATTACTAAGTTTGGAGCGTTTGTTGAGCTTGAAAACGGCAAAACGGGCCTTGTGCACATTTCAGAAATATCAAATGGGTTTGTCAAGCAAGTTGAAGACCATTTGAAAGAAGGCCAGGAAGTCAAGGTTAAAATCGTTGGTATAGGCGAAAATGGCAAGATTGAACTTTCGATCAAACGCCTTTCAGAGGAAGGCGAAAGAAGGCAAGCTCAGCGCGAAGAAATGAGGAAGAAAGCCTCTGAAACTAAGTTTGAAGATATGATGAATAAGTTCAAAAGATTAAGCGACGATAAGCTCTTAGATTTCAAAAAGAAGTCAGAGCCGAGAAAGGGCCGCGTTAATCATAAAAATGGAATATAGTACTAAAATTATTTAAAATAAGCTCTTATCAAGGGCATCATGTATAAATGCATGGTGCTCTGATTATTTTTGTTGTAAATAAGTTGCAAAGAGTGTAAAATTAAAGGGTATATATAAATTTTACGGAGGCATGAAATGAAAATTAAATTTACTAAGATGCATGGTTGCGGAAATGATTATGTCTACATAGATTGCATGGAGAAATTGCTTGAAAACCCGGCAAGACTCAGCACGATTCTTTCTGACAGAAGAAAGAGCATCGGCGGCGACGGAATCATTTTGATTGAGCCTTCAGACTGTGCAGAAGCTAAAATGAGAATTTTTAATAAAGATGGCAGCGAAGGAAAAATGTGCGGAAACGGCATCAGATGCGTTGCTAAATATCTTTTTGATAAAGGCCTTTGCAAAGACCCAAAAAGCATAAAAATCGAAACTTTGAGCGGCGTTAAAACGCTTGAAATAACCGAAAATAACGGCAATGAAGCTAATGTTAAGGTTAACATGGGCAAACCGAGCTTCAAGCCTTCTGAGATTCCTGTTGTTGCAAACAAAGAAAAGCTCGTGAGCGAGCCTATAACCATTGACGGGAATAAATATAAAATAACTTGCGTTTCAGTCGGTAATCCTCACTGCGTTATATTTCTTGATGAGGTTTATTCCGCGAACGTCAGAGAAATCGGCTCGCAGCTTTCAGCGAATACTATGTTCCCTGAAGGGGTTAACGTTGAGTTTGCAAGCGTTGTGGATAAAAATAACATCACGATGAGAGTGTGGGAACGCGGCAGCGGCGAAACACTTGCCTGCGGCAGCGGCGCATGTGCTACGGTTATTGCAGCGGTTGAAAACGGTTTTTGCGAAAAAGGAACCGACGTCACCGTTCATTTAAGAGGCGGAAAGCTCAAAGTAAATTACGGCGAAGAAGTATTTTTAATAGGAAATGCAACGAAAGTTTTTGAGGGGGAAATTGAAATATGATAAAAAAATATATATTTGTAACAGGTGGCGTTGTTTCAGGGCTTGGAAAGGGCATCACGGCTGCATCGCTCGGAAGACTTCTTAAATCAAGGGGCCTTAAGGTTACAGCTCAAAAGCTCGACCCTTATATTAACGTCGACCCAGGCACAATGAGCCCTTATCAGCACGGCGAAGTTTTCGTTACTGAAGATGGCGCTGAAACTGACCTTGACCTTGGCCACTACGAGAGATTCATTGACGAAAATTTGAATAAATATTCGAACCTCACAACCGGAAAGGTTTACTGGAATGTTCTTAACAAAGAAAGAAGAGGCGAATATTTGGGCGAAACGATTCAGGTTATTCCGCACATAACCAATGAAATCAAGAAGTTTATATATTCAGTAGGCGAAAAATCTGGTGCAGACGTTGTTATCACTGAAATTGGTGGAACAATCGGAGATATTGAAAGTCAGCCGTTCGTTGAGGCTATTCGCCAGATTTCAATTGAAGTTGGCTTAGAAAATTGCCTTTTCATTCATGTTACTTTGATTCCTTACATTTCCGGCTCGAACGAATATAAATCAAAGCCAACCCAGCACTCCGTGAAAGAACTTCGTTCGCTTGGAATTAACCCTGATATTTTGGTTGCAAGATGCAGCGCTCCGCTTAGCAAGAGCATCAGGGAAAAAATTTCGCTTTTCTGCAATATTAAACCTGATTGCGTTATCGAAAATTCGGACGCTCCTTCACTTTATTTTGTTCCTTCGATGCTTGAAAAAAGCAATTTTTCGGATATTGTTTGCCGTGAGCTCGATATCCATGCTGAAAAATGCGACATGACCGAGTGGAACGAAATGATTGAAAGAATCAAAAAAAGAAGCAAGGAAGTTACGATTGCTCTTGTTGGGAAATACGTTCAGCTGCATGACGCCTACCTTTCAGTTGCCGAGGCTCTTCAGCATGGCGGCTTTGAAACCGAAACTAAAGTTAACATAAAATGGGTTGATTCTGAGCTCGTTACTGAATATACAGTTGCTAATTTGCTCGGAGATTGCCAGGGAATTTTAGTCCCCGGAGGATTCGGCTCAAGAGGTGTTGAAGGCAAAATTGCAGCAATAAAATACGCCAGGGAAAATAATATTCCTTTCTTGGGAATTTGCCTTGGAATGCAGGCTGCGGTTATTGAATTTGCGAGAAATGTTCTTAAATTCGAAGATGCTCATTCAAGCGAATTTGCAGAAACCGAGCACCCTGTGATCAGTATAATGGACGACCAAAAAGACCAAACTAAAAAAGGCGGCACAATGCGTTTGGGCGCTTACCCATGCGAAGTTAAAGAGGGATCTATGCTTGAAAAAAGCTACGGCGCAAGCGAAGTTTTCGAGCGTCATCGTCATAGATATGAGTTTAATAATAAATATCGTCAACTTTTCGAAGAAAACGGCATGTCAATCAGCGGTGTCTCGCCGAATGGCGTTCTCGTTGAAGCGGTTGAAATTCCTGCAAATGATTTCTTCGTGGGCGTTCAGTATCACCCTGAATTCAAGAGCAGACCGAACCATGCGCATCCTCTTTTCAGAGAGTTCGTTAGAGCAGCTGGCAGTTATGTGGCTTCTTCGGAGGTAAAATCGGATGATTAAGCTAAACCCTAATCTTAAAAATCTTAAAAAGAATTATCTTTTCGTTGATATTCAAAAGAAAACTGATAAATTTATTTCTGAAAATCCTGACGCTGAGATTATCAAAATGGGTATCGGCGACGTTACGCTTCCTCTCTGCGAAACCGTTGTTCAGGCTATGAAAAAAGCCGCTGAAGAAATGGGCAACAAAGAAACTTTCCGCGGTTATGGCCCTTATGAAGGCTATGAATTTTTGAAGGAAGCTATCAGCGAAAAATACAAAAGCTTTGGAGCTGAAATTGAGCCCAGCGAGGTTTACGTTTCGGATGGTTCTAAAAATGATGTTGCAAATATTTTGGATATATTCGCAAAGGGCTCTGAAGTGCTCATAACTGACCCTGTTTACCCTGTTTACCTTGATTCGAACGTTATGGCTGGCAACAGCGTGAAGTACGCCGAGGCTACGAAAGATAATAACTTCTTGCCGATGCCTTCGGAAAAATCGGATATTATTTATCTTTGTTCGCCCAATAACCCAACCGGCGCGGTTTACACCAAAGAGCAGCTCAAAAAATGGGTCGATTTTGCAATCGAAAACGGCAGCTTGATTATTTTTGACGCAGCCTATGAAGCTTTCATTGAAGATGAAAATTTGCCGCACAGCATTTTTGAAATTGAGGGCGCAGAAAAGTGCGCTGTTGAGCTTTCTTCATTCTCGAAAGCTGCAGGTTTCACGGGCGTTAGATGTGCTTACATGATTATTCCAAGCAAGCTTGAAATTTCGGGCGAAAAACTTGGCGACGTTTGGCTTAGGCGTCAATCAATTAAATTCAACGGCGTTTCTTATGTTACTCAGGCGGCTGCTTTCGCTTCGCTTAGCGAAAAAGGCAAGGAAGAAACTGCAAAAGCCGTTAAATACTACAAAGAAAACGCGAAAATCATTGCAGAAGTTATGACTGAGCTCGGGCTTTACAATATTGGCTCAGAAAATTCGCCTTATATATGGGTTAAAGCTCCAAACGATATGACTTCTTGGGAATTTTTCGATTATCTTTTAAAAGAAGCAAACATTGTCTGCACGCCGGGTTCAGGCTTTGGGCCGAGCGGTGAAGGTTTCGTTAGAATTTCATCGTTTAACTCGCGTGAAAACACTTTGATTGCCGCAGGAAGACTCAAAAAATTAAAGTTTTAAAAAAATTAGGAGGATAAAATGGCATTTGATAAAAGCAAAGCGCTTGAAACAGCACTTGGGCAAATTGAAAAACAATTCGGAAAAGGCGCTGTAATGAGACTTGGGAAGAACGAAGCAATGCACGTTGACGCTATTCCAACGGGTTCGCTTTCACTTGATATAGCTCTTGGAATCGGTGGACTCCCGAGAGGAAGAATAGTTGAAATTTACGGCCCTGAATCTTCGGGTAAAACGACTCTTGCGCTTCACTGCATTGCAGAAGGCCAGAAAAACGGCGGATGTGCTGCGTTTATTGATGTTGAACATGCGCTTGACCCAGTTTACGCCAGTGCTCTTGGCGTTGATGTTGATTCGCTTTTGGTTTCTCAGCCTGACACTGGCGAGCAAGCCTTGGAAATAACCGAATCTTTGGTTCGTTCTGGCGCAATTGACGTTATAGTCGTTGACTCTGTTGCTGCGCTTGTTCCTAGAGCTGAAATCGAAGGCGAAATGGGCGATTCGCACGTTGGCCTTCAAGCAAGGCTTATGTCCCAGGCTTTAAGGAAGCTCGCAGGAGCTATTTCGAAATCTAATTGCGTTGCAATTTTCATAAATCAGCTCCGCGAAAAAGTTGGAATAGTTTACGGTAACCCTGAAGTTACGCCGGGCGGCCGTGCTCTTAAATTCTATTCTTCGGTTAGAATGGACATCAGAAGAATAGAAACCTTGAAGTCAAACGGCGAAATTATTGGTTCAAGAACCAGAGCGAAAGTAGTTAAAAACAAGATGGCACCGCCATTTAAAGAAGCTGAATTTGACATAATGTACGGCCACGGAATCTCGAGAGAAGGCGAGCTTCTTGACTTGGCAGTTAAGCTTGGCGTCGTTGACAAAGCCGGTTCGTGGTTTTCTTACAATGACCAGAAACTTGCTCAAGGAAGAGACAGGGTAAAAGAATATTTCAGAATGAATCCAAGTATAATGGAAGAGATTGAAAAGAAAACTTTGGAAAAATACGACGAAATGTTCTCGAGGAATTCTGTTTCTTCGAATCTTGAAAGTCCTGTGGTTGACCCTCAGACTGATGAAGAAGAATGATTATAACCGACATAAAACCGGGCAGAAAAGGTAATATTTTAGTTTATGCCGACGGAAAATATCTTTTAAGCGTCCCGAGGGAAGTTTTTTTGAAGTCGAGCATAAACCGCGGCAGCGAAATAACCGAAAAAGAAATCGAAAATATTACCTTTGAAATTAATTCTTACAAAGCGAAATCAAGGGCTCTGAATCTTCTTTCTTACAGAGCCCACTCCAAAAAAGAGCTGGAAGATAAACTAAAGCGCAAACTCGGCGAAGAAAGCGCTAAGATTGCAACTGAAAAAATGGAAAAAATCGGTCTTTTGAACGATGAAAATTACGCAAGAGAATTTGCAAATCATCTTCAGAAAAATAAAATGTATGCCAAGAAAAGAATTGCATATGAGCTTTCTAAAAAAGGCATTAATGACGAGGTCATTTCAGATGTTTTAAACAATTTGGAAATGGACGAAGATGAAACACTAGAGAAGATAGTGAGCAAAAAAACTATAGAAAATGAAAAAGACAAACGAAGATTAATCGCCCATTTGATGCGGCTTGGTTACTCTTGGAGTCAGATAAACCGGTTTTTGAAATCGGATGATTATTAAGGAGGCGATAAAATCAACACGCCTAATAAATTAACGATTTTAAGGATTATGCTTGTTCCTTTGATTATTTTTTTGCTGTCGTCAACTTGGTTTGAATACAAATTTTTGTGCTCAGGCATAGTGTTTTTAATAGCTTCCTACACTGATTTCCTTGATGGAAATTTGGCTAGAAAGAACAATATTATAACTGATTTTGGGCAAATAATGGACCCTATGGCAGATAAAATTTTAATTTCTGCTATTCTTATTTTTTTCGTGGGGTTTGGGTTTGTTCCTGCGCTGGCTTCAGCGGTGATAATTCTTCGTGAATTCATTGTCACTTCGGTTAGGTTCCTTGTTTTTCAAACCAGTCGTCGTGTGGTTTCTGCAAATATTTTGGGAAAATTAAAAACAGTTAGCCAAATGGCAGCAATAATAGCCATTTTTTCAGTGCAATCATGCTTAGAAGTTAGCAAAACTTCATGTAATTTCATAACGCAAAATTTGATGTTTTTTGAAGTTTTGAAATTAGTGCTCATATGGATTGCGGCACTTTTGTCGCTCATTTCTGGTTTGGTTTACATTTATCTAAACAGAAAATCAATAATTTCAAGCTTTTGAAGTTTAGGGGGAAATATATGATAAAAATTTATAACACACTAACTAGAACAAAAGAAATTTTTAAGCCTCTTAACCCCGGCAAAGTTATGATTTATGCTTGCGGACCAACGGTTTATAATTATATTCATTTGGGAAATGCCAGGCCGATTTGCACTTTCGATGTGCTTAGGAGATTTTTTGAATACGTTGGATATGAAGTGACGTTTGTCCAGAATTTCACGGATGTAGATGACAAAATAATCAAAAAAGCAAATGAAGAGAATACAAATTTCATGGAAGTTTCCGCAAAATACATAGAGGAATACAAAAAAGATGCCAAAGGCTTGAACGTTAAGCAGGCTACGTTTACTCCGAAAGCGACCGAAAATATTGCCGGGATTATCAGATACATTGAAGAAATAATTGAAAAGGGTTTTGGCTATGAAGCTGAGAACGGGGACGTTTATTTTAGGGCTAGAAGGTTCAAAAATTATGGCAAATTTTCACACCAAACTCTTGACGACCTTCAATCAGGCGCGAGGATTAAAGTCGATGAAATAAAAGAAGATCCTCTTGATTTTGCCCTTTGGAAGGCTGCAAAACCTGGTGAACCTTACTGGGAAAGCCCTTGGGGCAAAGGCAGGCCGGGCTGGCACATTGAGTGCTCGGTTATGTCTCAGAAATATCTTGGAAAGACGATTGACATTCATTGCGGCGGGCAGGACCTTATTTTCCCGCACCATGAAAATGAAATTGCTCAAAGTGAATGCTTGACGAATGTTCCGCTTGCAAACTATTGGATGCACAATGGATATATAAATATTGATAACCAAAAAATGTCGAAATCGCTTAATAATTTCTTCACTGTAAGGCAAATTGCTGAAAAATTTGGCTATGAACCGATTAGATATTTAATGCTTTCGTCGCATTACAGAAGTCCGATTAATTTTAGCGAAGATGTGATTAAGCAGTGCAAGGCTGCGATTGAAAGGCTTTACACTTTCAGGGAAAATTTGAAATTCGCTCTTGAAAAAGCTGAGCTCGAAGGCGAAAAACCGTGCATTGACCTTAAGGTTTATAAAGAAAGATTTATTCAAAAATTAAGCGATGACCTCAATACCGCTGACGCTTTGGGAATTGTTTTTGAGCTTGTTAAAGAAGTCAACACCAGCGTTTTGGCAGAAGCTAAATTCAAAAAGAAAAGTATAAAATTGATAATTGATTTATTCGATGAATTTATGGATGTTCTTGGAATCTTATATGAGAAAAATTCATCGTTTCAAAACAAAAATAAGTGTGAAATTGAAAGCTTGATTACTTTAAGGGAGCAAGCACGCCTGAAAAAGGACTGGAAACTTGCCGACGAAATAAGAGATAAGCTGAAATCGAAAGGAGTGGTGATTGAAGACACTCCTCAGGGCACTAAATTCACTTTTAAATAGAGGGGTGAGATGAGCACGGCCGTGCGAGCTGTGCTCTTTAGATTATGGAATCATCATTGATTAGACTTGACAAAATCAGTGTATCATTCGACGGAGACGTGATACTCAAAGATTTGAGTTTAAATATTAAAGAAGGGGAGTTCGTAACTCTCCTTGGGCCTTCAGGTTGCGGCAAAACCACAACTTTGAGGATAATTGCCGGCTTTTTGAAGCCTGACAGCGGCAATTTGTTTTTTAAAGGAAAAAACATTAATAATGTTCCCGCGCACAAACGCGAAGTGAACACGATTTTCCAAAAATATGCGCTTTTCCCGCATCTTAACGTTTATGAAAACGTGGCTTTCGGGCTGAGAATTCAAAAAAAGCCTGAGGAAGAAATCAGGGAAAAGGTTAAAGAAATGCTCCGGATGGTTAACCTTGAAGCTTACATAAATCGTGACGTTGATTTCCTTTCTGGCGGGCAGCAGCAAAGGGTTGCAATAGCCAGGGCGCTTGCGAATAATCCAAAGGTCCTTTTGCTCGATGAGCCTTTGGGCGCGCTTGACCTTAAGCTTAGAAAGGACATGCAGGCTGAGCTTAAAAGCATTCATCAAAAAACGGGAATTACCTTTATTTTGGTAACGCATGACCAAGAAGAAGCACTTTCGATGTCTGACAGTGTTGTGGTTATGGACAAAGGAACAATCCAGCAAATTGGCACGCCGAAAGACATTTACAACGAGCCGCAAAACGCTTTTGTTGCGGATTTCATCGGGGAAAGCAATATTGTTCCTGGTGTTATGATTGAAGATTTTAAAGTTAAATTTTCAGGCAAAGAGTTCAAATGCCTCGACAAAGGCTTTGAAAAAATGAGCAACGTTGACGTGGTTATTCGCCCGGAAGATATCAAAGTTGTTTTGCCGGAAAACGGCGACATTTCGGGCACGGTTACTTCGGTTACCTTCAAAGGTGTTCACAATGAAATCATAGTTGACGTTAACGGATTTAAATGGATGATTCAAACGACTGAAAACCAGGAAACCGGCGACGAAATTGGCCTTATTATTGAGCCTGACGACATTCACATTATGAAAACTTCGCTTTATTCTTCTGAAGTTGGTGACTACAGCGCATTTAGTGATGAATTTTACGAAGAGCAGCACCATGCCGCTCCTGCAGAGGAGGAGTGAAATTGAAAAATAAATGGTGTCTTTTCCCTTACCTGCTTTGGATGATAATTTTCACAGTTGTTCCTTTGATTTTGGTTATTGTTTTCTCTTTCACGGATTCAAGCGGCAGCTTCACTTTTGCGAATTTGATTGAAGCGACGAAGTATTCCGGCGTATTTTTGAGGTCTATTTGGATTGGTGCAGTTTCGACCGTGATTTGCTTGGTTATTGGTTATCCTGCGGCTTATTTTATTTCTAAAATAAAAAAACACCATCAAAATATATTCATAATGCTTCTTATGATACCTATGTGGACGAGCTTTTTGCTAAGGACTTACGCCTGGATGACTCTTCTTGAATACAATGGCCTTATAAACAGGTTTCTTTCGATTTTTGGAATTTCAAAGCTTCAAATGATAAACACTCCTGGAGCGGTGATGCTCGGGATGGTTTACAACTTTTTGCCGTATATGATTCTTCCTATTTACACTGTTCTCACGAAGATAGACAAAAAAGTCATTGAAGCCGCCGAAGACCTCGGGGCGGATAAACTCAAGGTTTTCACTAAAGTTATTTTCCCGCTTAGCACACCGGGGATTGTTTCGGGGTTTACGATGGTTTTTGTTCCGTCGGTCAGCACATTTATAATTTCAAAAATGCTTGGCGGAGGCTCTATTTTAGTCATCGGTGACCTTATTGAAATGCAGTTTTTAGGCAATACATATAATCCTTACTTGGGTTCGTGTATTTCGCTTATTTTAATGGTTATCATCATGCTGTGCATGGGAATTATGAAATGCATTGACAGCAGCGACGAAAAAGAAAGAACGGTTTTTTAAGGGAGGAGGTAAAACATTGAAAATACTGAGTAAAATTTATGTATATTTAGTGCTTACTTTTTTATATTTGCCAATTTTTGTTTTAATGATTTTTTCTTTTAACAATTCAAAAAGCAGGGTTATTTGGTCCGGGTTTACTTTCAAGTGGTATTTCAGGCTTTTTGAAAATCAAGAAATTCTCAGCGCTTTTTACAACACTTTGATTATCGCCGGGGTTTCTTCTTTGCTTGCGACTGTTCTTGGTTTGGTGGCTTCTATCGGAATTGTTAGAAGCAAAAAAATCACTCGCAGCGCAGTTATGAGCCTGACGAATATTCCTCTTATAAACCCTGAAATCGTCACGGGCATTTCGCTTATGCTCATGTTTGTTTTTCTTCATAATAATCTTGGAATTTTCAAGCCCGGGCTTTTCACGTTGATTTGCGCTCACACAACTTTTTGCTTGCCTTACACCATTCTTTCGATTATGCCCAAGCTTCGCCAGATGGATTCAAATATTTACGAAGCTGCTCAGGATTTAGGCTGCAATTCAGCTCAGGCTTTCTTTAAAGTTGTTTTGCCGCAAATAATTCCAGGGGTTATAACCGGCCTTATTATTTCTTTCACAATGTCGATTGACGATTTTGTCATAAGTTATTTCACCGGCGGAACCACTCAAACTCTCCCTATAACCGTTTATTCAATGACGAGGAAAATCGTCAGCCCAGAAATAAATGCGCTTTCGAGTTTGCTGTTTTTAGTGGTGTTTGCGTTGCTCTTGATAATTAATTTGAGAAAAGAAAAAGATAAATCTTTGAAACCTCGAAAAATTTAGGATTAGGAGAATAAGAAATCTGTGAAAAAGTATTTTTTTGCAATTTTTTCGTTGATTATATTGTCCGCCGTGATGATTTTTCACTTCAGTAGTAGCAAAAAAAATGAAGAATGCATAAATGTTTACAGCTGGGGTGAGTTCATTTCAAACGGAGTTGACGGAAACATTGACGTTAATAAAAAATTCACTGAAGAAACCGGAATTAAAGTTAACTACAAAACTTTTCAGAATAACGAAGAGCTTTTTGCGAAGCTTTACAGCGGCGGTTCGGACTATGATGTTATAATTCCTTCGGATTATATGGTTTCCAAGCTCATCGAAAACGGCATGCTTGAAAAGCTGGATTTTTCGAATATTCCGAATTACAATCTCATAAACGAAGATTTTAAATCGCTTAATTTTGACCCTCAAAATGAATATTCTGTTCCTTACATGTGGGGCATGGTTGGGATTTTTTATGATAAAAATGAAATTAAACCCGAAGAAGTAACCTGGGATATTCTTTGGAATGAAAAATTTAAAAATAGAATCCTTATGTTCGACAATGCCAGAGATAGTTTTGCGATTTCGCTTTTGAGGCTTGGCTATTCGGTTAATACCAAAAACCTCGATGAATTAAAGCAGGCTGCAAATGAGCTCATTGCTCAGAAGCCTTTGGTTCAGGCTTATGTTATGGACCAAATCTTCAATAAAATTGAAAATCACGAAGCCGTTTTGGCGCCTTACTATGCCGGCGACGCCGCAACGATTATAAAAAATAGTTCCGACATAGGCTTCGTTATTCCAAAAAGCGGCAGCACAAGGTTCGTTGACAGCCTTTGCATCCCGAAAAATTCGAAGCATAAAACCTTGGCTGAAAAATACATAAACTTTATGTGCAGGACTGACATTGCGCTTTCGAACGTTAAGCACACAGGCTATTCAACCCCTCAAAAAGAGGCTTTTAATCTTCTTGATGAGCAAACGAAAAATAACAAAATTTTTTACCCTGAAAAAGAAGTTTTGGATAAATCCCAAATTTTCGTGAACCTTCCTGCAGATGTGAACGAATGCATGGATAAACTTTGGGTTGAAGTCAAGGCTGGCGGTGTTTCTTCGGAGCCATGGGTGCTTGGGTTAATACTAGCTCTTTTCTCGGCGGCTTATTTAGTGAGCTGGATGATTCAAAATCGAGGAAAAAAGAAAAGTTAAAGTTGAAATTTTTCATTTTAGTGATATAATTTGTTAGTAATAATATTAATTTTTATTAGGTTCTAGTCTAGACATTTGGCTAGAATCTAAATTTATATTCAGAATAATTAAACAAGGCAGGAGATAAACATGATTTGCATTGCAATTGACGGCCCGGCGGGCTCCGGGAAAAGCAGCGTTTCGAAATTGGTGGCTAAAAACCTTGGTTTCACGAGCATCGACACAGGTGCGCTTTACAGAGCGGTGGCTTATTATTTTAAATCAAATGAAATTTCAGAAGAAAATATTAAAAGCGCCCTTAAAAATATTGATCTGAAAGTTAAAAACATAGACGGGAAATTCAACGTTTTTTTAAATGGCGAGAACGTGACTGACAAAATAAGGGCCGAAGAAATTTCTAAAATGACTTCTAAAATTTCAAAGTGCCCTGAGGTTAGAGACTTTCTTCTTGAGCTGCAAAGAAGCCTTGCAAAAAGCGAAAATTGCGTAATGGACGGGAGAGACATCGGCACGGTTGTTATGCCGAATGCTGAGATCAAAATTTTCTTAACTGCGGCGCCTGAAACCCGCGCGATGAGAAGGTTCGATCAGCTTGGAAGGTCAGTGCCGTTTGAAAATATTTTGGAAGACTTGAAAAAAAGAGATTATCAAGACACCCACAGGGAGATCGCGCCGCTTAAAATGGCGAGCGATGCAATTTTGATTGATAATTCAGATATTTCTTTGGAGCAAACCGTTGAAAAAATTTGTGATATTGCGAGGAATTTTCAATGAACGAAAAACTTTATAAAATCTGCGTTTCGGTAATAAAACCGTTTATTAAATTCTTTTTCCCTTATGAGGTGAGCGGAACCGAAAACATAAAAAAACTTTCGGGCGGGTATGTGGTTTGTTCGAACCACCTTTCAAATGTTGATCCGATATATTTGGCTTTGACGCACCCTGCTCCAATCCAGTTTATGGCCAAGCAAGAACTTTTCAAAAGCAAGATTTTCAGCAAATTTCTTCGTGCGGTGGGCGTTTTTCCTGTTAAAAGGGGCAAAGGCGACAAAGAAGCGCTGAATTATGCTCTTGAGATTCCTAAATCCGGCGGGATTTTGGGCATTTTCGTTGAAGGGACTCGCTCAAAAACAGGTGAATTTTTGAGACCTCGTTCTGGAGCAACTTTAATAGCTTCTCAGTCGGGTTCGGTGGTTTTGCCCGTTTGCATAACTGGCGGCGGAGGAAATAACCGTGTTAAACTTTTCAAAAAAACCAAAATTTGCTATGGTGAGGCTATAAATTCAGCAGATTTAACTATTGAAACTCGGCAAGACCTTAAAAAATCGACTAATTTGATAATGGATAATATTAAAAAATTGAGGGAAGATAAAATTGAAAATATCAGTTGCTAAAAATGCGGGATTTTGTTTTGGCGTGAAGAGGGCTGTTTCTTTGGCCGAAAAAATGCTTGAAGAAAAAAATCACATTTGCATCATGGGGAATATAATTAACAATCCCAGGATTGTGCTTGAGTTTGAAAAAAAGGGAGCGAGGACTGTTTCCTCGCTTTCTGAGGTTTGTTCTGGCGAGACTTTGGTTATTAGGTCGCACGGAGTTAAAAAAGAAATTTTGGAAGAAGCCAAATCTCGCGGCATTGAATGCATTGATGCTACATGCCATTTCGTGAAAAAAATTCATAAAATAGTAAGCGAAAATGACGCTGAAAATGAATTTTTGCTAATTGCTGGGAGCGTTAATCATCCTGAAGTGATGGGCATTCGCAGTTATTTTTCGAAAAAAAGCTATGTTTTTGAAAATTTTGAGGAACTTAAAAAAATCTTGAGTGATAAAAAATTAATTAATCAAAAAGGATTTATGGTATCTCAGACTACTTTTTCCTCTGTAGAATGGAAAAAATGTGTAGAATTTGTTCAAAAAAGCTTTACAAACATAGAAATATATGATACTATTTGCAATGTAACTAGTTTAAGACAACAAGAAGCAGAAAATTTATCAAAAACAAACGATTTAGTAATAGTAGTTGGCGGACATGCTAGCTCAAATACTTGCAAGCTCCGGGAAGTTTGTTTTAAAAATTCAAACGTTATTCATATTGAAAATGTGAGCGAGCTTGCTGAATATAACATCACTAATTTTGAAAATGTTGCAATAACCGCAGGCGCTTCAACTCCATGCGAGGCCTTGGAAGAAGTAAAAATTTATTTAAAAAATTCTGCGGAATAGTTTTAAAGGAGTGAAACTTAATAGATTTGATGTGCACGATTTTTTGAAACTAGTTACAAATATAAATCAAGGAGGATTAAAGTGAGCGAAAAAGAGATAAAAAAGATTGACGAGAAAAATGAGGGGAAAATTTCGGGCGGAGTTAATGCGGGCGCACCGGTCAAGGTTAAGGAAGTTATGAAAGACGCGCTTGCAGCGAGATTAGTGTCAGCCATGACGTATGGAGCGATAGGGCCGTACACTCCTCATAGCAAAAAATTTTTGAAAGAGAAAAAATTAGCTCAAAATGCGAAAGAAGCATTAACTGATCTTCAGCCACAAAGCGAAGAGAAAAGGAGAGATGGAAAATGAGCAAAGAAGAAATCAAAGAAGGAATGGAGAACGTTGCAGGGGGTTCGGGTAAAGAACCTAAAAAGTACCCGAAAATAATAATAAGGGCCCCTAAGTACGGCGGACCAAGGATAGACCGCCCGATGCTTCTTTATGGTGGGCCGGGCCTTAGACCTATAAAACCTAGTAAAACAGATAAACCAGTAATTACGCCCGAGCAACCGGTTCAACCGTTAGTTCCCCCAAGCCCCGTTGAACCTGAAAATCCTGAGAATAAAGAAGAGTCTAAATAAAAAAGGGGGCGCTTAAAATGAGTAAAGAAGAAATCAAAGAAGGATTAGAAAGCATTGCAGGTGGGTCAGACAAAGAACCTAAAAAATATCCAGAAATAGTAGTAAGGTCTGTTAAGTACGGCGGACCACACATTAAACCCCCGAAAATGCCTATCAAACCGCTAAACCCCTTTAAAAAACCGGAACTTCCAGTTAAACCGTTTGCTCCTGCAGAAGAAGAAAACAAATAAATAATTGGGAAGGTGAAAATTTAAATGAGTAAAGATGGAATTGAGGAGATAAGAACAGAATGTGAAAAAAAGATATCTGGCGGAGTGAAAGCCCCGGGAAAGATTTCTGAGGGATTCAAAGAAAAAATAATAGACACTTTAATGAAACGCCCTTCACTTTTGAAGGCGTATGGTGGGCCACGAATTAGGGTTAAAAAGGCTGATGAGAAAGTGTTTTTACCAAAAAATCCTAAATAATAAATGATTTTGGGAGTGAGAAATTCAAAATGAACGAAAAAGAAATAAAAAAACTCGACAAAAAAGGCGAAGAAAAAATTTCTGGCGGAGCGGACCTGAAAGAAGAATCGAAAAAATTTTTAAAAGACCCCAGGCATGCCATTTTAGCTTATGGTGCACCGCTTGTTAGGCCGGAAGAAATACTTAAAAAATTAAAAGAAATCAAAACTAAAGAAGAAAAATAAAATTTAAACTCGATTTGGCATATTTAGAAGATCTGTAGCAAACCTTTTGTTTTTAAAATCTTACGGGAGGATTAAAACTATGGAAGCGATGAATAGCAAAGTCAAAAAGTTAACGGATGAAACTTTGATGGATGTTGCGGGCGGCCTTGAAAACACAAGACCACTTAACACAGCTGTTTTAACTGATGAAACCATTGAAGAAGAAATTAAATCCGAAAAAAAGGAAAATCATGAAATTGAAGCATAAAAAACAAAAGTAACCGTTTTGGCCTGGAAACCAAGTCTTAGTGGTTACTTTATATTTTAATTTTCAAGGGAGGAAAATGAAAAAATGACTTACCCGATTACTTGCGTTTGGGAAATAACAATGGCTTGTAACATGAGATGCAAACACTGTGGTTCAATATGCGAAAATGCTCTTCCAGGAGAGCTCACAACCGAGGAAGCGCTTAAATTCGTTGATAGCTGCGCTGAAATAGGAATGCAGTGGATAAGCATTTCTGGCGGCGAGCCGTTCATGAGGAAGGACTTAGTGCAGATTATAAAATATGCCATAGAAAAAGGCCTGGGAATAAACATAATTACGAATGGCTGGTTTATTAACGAAGAAATCGCAAAAGAGCTCGGGAGCCTTGGCGGCGGAGTGAGAGTCATGATAAGCCTTGAAGGCCCGGAATACATACACGATTTCGTCAGGAAACAAGGCTCATTCCAGCGCTCGAAAAAATCTTTTGAAACTTTGAATAAATATGGCGTTGAAACAGGAAGCATCACAACCATTACAAAGCAAAACATTGATCATCTTGATGAGCTTAAATACTTTCTCATTGAAAATGGCGTGAAATGCTGGCAGGTTCAAATTGGTTTGCCGATGGGTTCGCTTGGCAAACGCCCTGACTGGGTTTTAGATCCTAAGCAAATGAACGATATCATTGATTACTGCTACAAAGTTTCAAAAGAAGGCAAGATTGATATCTTCCCGGCGGATTGCATTGGCTACTATAACAGCAAGCAAGACGAAGTTTATAAAAGATCTTACCACTGCGATGAAAATGAAAAAATCCCCGAGTGGGAAGGATGCACTGCGGGAATTTACAGCTTTGGAATCCTTCACAACGGAGATATAATCGGCTGCACTTCAATAAGGAACAAAGAATATATAGAAGGCAACATCAAAGAAAAAAGCCTCAGAGAAATCTGGGAAAACCCAGATAATTTCTCTTGGAGAAGGAAGTTCACGAAAGAAAATCTTAAAGGCGATTGCTTAAAATGCAGTTATGCCGAGAGGTGCCTTGGCGGCTGCCCAAACACAAGAAGATGCATGAACGGAACGATTAATTCCGAGAACCTTTATTGCACGCAGAATTTGCTTTTAAAAGAAAACCGCGTGTAATTTACCTTATGAGGTAAATGCTTTCTTGGCGCTGGCAAAGCGTTTTTCCTCCGTTTTCAGTCACTAAAACCATTTCTTCTATAGAACCCCCGTTTTCGGTTTGAATTCTCGGCTCGATGGTGTAAACGCCGTTTTTTTGCAGGTTAAGCCCTGAGCGTTTGTGGCCTTTTGGCGAAAGACTCGTGCCGGGATTATGCGCAAATTCTCCGATAGGATGCCCTGTTGCATGATTGTAATTAGGGTATCCATTTTTTGTTATTTCATTTCGCACGATTTCATCAATCTCGTAGCCTTTAACGCCGGGTTTTGCATTTTTTATCCCAAGGCTCACGGCATCATGAAGGCAGCTAAAAATATCCAAAACCTCCTTGGGAGGATTTTTTTCGCCTCTTTTTAAAACGTATCCCATTCTTTGCAAATCGCTTGAATACGCTTTGCCGTTTTTAAGGTGAATCTTCACGCCGAAATCCATATAAACAGTGTAGCCAGGTTTTAAAATTTCATCACTCGAAGCGGTATGCCCGCCTTTTGCGATATTCGGCCCAACGAGAACAATCGGGCAGAGCTCTTTTTCCCACGAAAATTCCTCGGCCACTATTCCGTGCTGTTTGAAGTAATTTGGTTTAAATTTAAAAATCTCATGAACCAAATTCACGATCCCTTTTTCAGTCATGCCGGGTTTGATGCGGTTAAAGGCCGTTTTCAAAATTTCGTTTCCTCTTTGAGCGGCAATTTTAAGGTAAAAAATGTCTTCCTCGCTTTTGGTGTCAAGAAGATAGTAAATAAATTCATCGCTTGAAATAAACCTAGGAGCGGTGCGACCGCTTAGTTTATAAAAAGCTAGAATATTATCAGTTAAAAACCTGTATGTTCCATAGCCGAGAACGTCTGTCTGGCTATCCATTTTGTCGGAATAATTAAGATAAATATTCTGCGGGAAATTAAGCTCTGCAAGGGTGTTTTTCATGTTTTCGAGAAGTGAATTTTCGCCTTCATACATCAAAACTTTACCGCTAAAATCTTTTAAGTTCTCGTGTTCTAAGCTGTGAGCGATTAAAACTTTTTCGCGGTTGCTTAAAATGCAAAGAGCAGGTACAATTGTTTTGTCAGTAATAAATTTAGTGAAAAACGGGTCGCAGTTTTCGGAATTATACATAATCCATGCTGAGTTTTCAGGTACTAGATTTTTCATTGTTAGTTCTCTCCCATAATGATTTTTGAAATAGGTGATTTTATAAAAAAACTTCATTTAATGACCAAAAGCGCGCTGATGGTCTGCCTTAGTTTAATTTTAAAGCAAATTAAATTGTTTTCAATGCCTTTTGGCGGTTCGGTTACTTTTGGTAGCCTTGCTCCGCTGATTATTCTTTCAAATAAATATGGCGTTAAAACCGGCGTTTTTGCTTCATTTGTTTGCTTTGTGGTTCATTTTGTTATGTCGTTTAAGGTTCCTCCTGCAAAGAGTTTTTCGGCAATCGTTTTGATAATTTTTCTTGATTATGTTTTGCAGTATTTGCTAGTTGGCCTTAGCGGTTTTTTCGGCAGGTTTTTTAGCTTTGGCCGCTTTAATAAAATGTATACTGGGGTGGCGGTTTCGTTTATTCTTAAAATTTTGTTCTCGGCAGTTTCTGGCACGGTTTTTTGGGGCGAATATGCCCCTGGATTTTTAAGCATCCCGCTTTATAGCTTGGCTTATTCCTGCGCTTATTTAATCCCGGAATTTATTGTAACGGTTATTGTTATCAAAAAAACAGAAAAATTTATTTGAAACCACTTTTCACTGTTTTCGGTTTTTCATCATAAACTGAAAGGGTAAGGGAGTGGTATTTTTGGCGATAAAAATATTTATAGACCAAGGGCATAATCCCAGAAACGTAAACGCTGGAGCAGAGGGATTCGGGCTTCGTGAGCAAGATATTACTTATAACGTGGGAAGATACCTAGCGGACCTGCTTAATAAAGACTCTAGGTTCGAAGCGAGGACTTCAAGGAATACTCCTGAAGAAATTTTGGGAACAAACAATTCTACGAGCCTTGCAAGAAGGGTTGAGCTTGCTAACTCTTGGCCGGCGAATTATTTTTTAAGTATTCATACAAATGCTAACACTAACCCAAGCGTAAATGGCTCGGAGGTTTATGTTTTCCAGGAATATAGCCAGTCATATTTCCTCGGTGAACACATTTTAGAAAGCATCGTAAGAAGGCTCGGGACTAAAAACAACGGCGTGAGAGTTAGACCATCGCTTTATGTTTTGAGGAAAACCACCATGCCATCGGCTTTAATTGAGCTTGCATATATCACGAACCAAAGTGATGCCGAAAAACTAAGAGATGACCAATATCAATTTGCATATGCAATTTACGAGGGGCTTCTTAGTTACTTTGGTTTTGAAAATATTAATTATTGACAAACAAATCTTACTTTGATATAATAGTGCGCAGTGGAGTTAAACTGCGGCTTGCCCCTGTAGTTAAATGGATATAACAAACCCCTCCTAAGGGTTAGTTATCAGTTCGATTCTGGTCAGGGGTACCATAATTTTATATGTTTTTGATAAAACAATTCAGCCTAGTAAATACTAGGCTGTTTTTTATTTTCTTATTTTTTTGTTGCTACATTATTGAATAATTCTTCTAGATCATAGATTATTTCTTCCTCTTCAGAATAATTGTCGCTTTCTAAGAGTTCATTTTCATTATATACATCTGTAGAATATTCATATGCTAATGTTGCTCCACCTTTAATGCTGGGAAGAAATTTTTCAAATGCATCAGTGTATTTCATTCCGGAATTCAGTATGTCGCGCATTAATGCTCTTTCATGTTTTCCTCCGTCGTAAGAACGACAGCGACGTGGTTCGGATATCATCAATATTGCGCATAAAGCTGTAGCAGCCCCTTTTGCATCACCTATCTTTTTATTGTAATTATTAACAATTTCGCGCGCATTTTTTATTTTTTCTTTTTCTTCTTCTTTGTCCTTTACCGTGCGTAAATCTTTTTTTATATCCAGGCCGGATGCTCTTATTTCTTTAACTTGTTCATTTAATTGCAATACTTCTTCACTAAAACACGATTTACTTTCTTCATCTATTACATCAAAAAATTTGCTTTGTTTAAATTTATATCCAATAACAGTCTTTTTTCTATAGTTCGTGTTTGCTTTCGTTTGAAGATATTCAAGGATTATGCCAGCAAGTTGCTTTCTACCTTCCTCGGTTAAAATTTCGTCAAGCGCTTTGGCTATTTCAGCATATTTGTTAATACTGGGTAATGATATAAATATATCTCCTTTTGAAATAATATTAAATTTTACATCTCCGAAAGGAGTGTTAAAAGTAAGTTCTTTATCCGAACCCGGGCTAGGTAGCTTAAAACATGTACACAATTGTTCAGCTAAATATTTATACTCTATTTTTTCTTCATTATTTTTTTCTCTTTTAAAAAACAACTTTATTTTTTGCCTGACTGTACAAGCTTTGGTAAGGGTAAAGATAGCGTTTACCCCGGTATTTAAAAAAATCATGTTTGCAACAATAAAAATATTTGCAATTTTTAGTAATTGTTTTTTCAAAATTATTCTCCTCTCAAATTAGATTATATAATCATATCAAAATATATACAATATGTCAATGAAATATTATTTTAAAGTTATTTTAAAATTGACAAAAATATAATTTCTTAATTTCAGGTATGACTATAAAAAAGAGGTAGCTAATATTTATCACCGCTAAGTTCGGGTGTGGTTTCTTCTGAAGGTTTAATGTGGCGAAAAGCTTAGTTATTTTCGCGCACAAAAAAGCTGCTGAAATTAATCAGCAGCTTTATTTTTTTAGGTGTTACATTCCAACAGTCACTGCAGAAACGCCCATCATCATGAGGCCTGTTCCAGCTGTGAAGGCTATTGTGAATGCGGGGATAATCGGGTTTGCAATCATTACGATTCCAAGCAAGCAGTTAATAATTCCAAATGTTAAAACGTATCCCCAAATTGTGTAACTAAGTTTTTTGAGGTAAATTGATTTAACGCATTGGCAAATTCCTCTTGCTAAAACCCATGAACCGAAAATGTATGGAAGCATAGCGGTTAAAACTATGTTTACCGGTGAGAACACAGCGAGTATGCCGAGAATAATGCTTAAAACTCCCGACATGATAATCCAGAATTTTTCCCATTTAGCTTCGGCATAATCGGCGTAATCGCAAATTTCGGTTATTCCTTGCGCCAAGATTACTATTCCAATCATGGTTGCAACAGAGTTGAGTGCTATTGCAGGATTGAAAATCAAGTAAACGCCTGAAAAAATCAAGAGTATTCCGCAAATTATCCACATTGCTTTTCTCATTTTTTATACCTCCTAAAAATATAGTATGTTTATTATAATATATTGCTTAAAAATAGTCAACTAATATATATTATATCTAAAAAAATTAAATTTATTGAATTATTGAAATTGATCTAAAAAATAAGTAAGATATTAGTAAATCGTTTATTGGAGGAAATTTCAGTGAGAATAATTTTGGCTTCTAATTCAAGAACTCGCAAGAAAATTTTTGATATCCTTGGATTTAAATATGAAATCATAACTAGCAAATGCGAGGAACATAGTAATCAAACGGATTTTTCGAAATACGTCATGGAACTTTCGAAAATTAAGGCGCATTCAGTTAAAGAGCAGCTTAGCGGCGAAAAAGCTTTGATAATCGCGGCGGATACAATCGCTTCAATGGGCGATAAAAAATTCGAAAAGCCGAAAAGCAAAGAGGAAGCCTTTGAAAATATGGTGGCTCTCAGCGGCAAGGTTAATGAAGCTTTAACGGGCGTTACTATCATTGACCTTTACCAAGATAAAGAAATTACTTTTTTCGACAAAACCAAAATTTATTTAAGAAATATTGATGAAAACGACGCGAAATGGTATGTAGAGAACGACAAACACATCCTCGAAAGAGCGGGCTACTCAATGTGCAACGGTCTTGCTTGCGTTTTCGTTGATAAAATAATAGGTGATTATTACACTATTGCAGGAATGCCCGTAGGTAAACTTTTTGAAAATTTAAAAAATCTCGGTTATGAAATGAAAGATTTAACTAATTAAAAAAGTTATTTAGCGGTTCTTGCCGCTATTTTTTATGGCTAAAGTTACAAAATGTTTATTTTTTATTATATATTGCATAATACATTTGACAAATAATATGATTTTATGTATTATAGGTATGAAAAATAAATTAGGGAGGATTTTATATGTCAAAGAAAGATGAAAACAAATCAAGGAAAAGATTAACCTTGTCGCTTGGCCTTATTATTTCTTTGGGCGTTCTTTCAGTTGTTTATGCAATCGTGTCTTCTCAACTAAACATTAAATCGGACAGATCCGAGCTAGTTAACAACCGCCAGGGCTTGGTCCAATTTAGCAGTGATGCCAATGATGCTTTTGCATTTTCAATTGGTAATGAACTAACAATGTCAGGAGTTGATTCGGGACCATTTTATTCCACGGATCACACTTTAAAAGATGATAAAACTTCACCTTCGTATGTTTTTGCAAATGCCGGAACAGTTTCAATAGAAAAAAATATCAATGATAACGACACTGCAAAAATAGAAGGAACCCAGCTTTTTGACAGAGGCACATATGTAGTTTATAAGCTTAAAGTTAAAAACACCTCTGATAGTTTACCAATGAGATTATCCGAGATAAATAATGATGGTATTACTAGCAACCCTGCAGGCATACAAGATTATGTTAAAGTTAAAATTTACGATGCTGACCCAAATGTTTCTGGCTCTGCAGGAAGTGAAATACAAACAATTTCTAGGGAGGCCGCAGGAAGTCTCAGTTCCAATAAGTCGAATTATTTGCTACCAAATGGAACTACCGATTGGTATGTTAAAGTTTCTTGCGATCCAGCTGCATCTAGTTTTACAAATGGAACATTTTCTTTTCAAATTCGTCCCGTTTGGGTTCCTTATCAAAAATAAAATTAAAGGTAAAAAATCCGACATCCGTTTTTGGATGCCGGGTTTAATTATATTCTCAGTGCTGTTTTCAAATTTTCAAAAGAAACGTTGTAAATTTCTTTCGCAATGGCTTTTAAGTTATTTTGTTTTATTTTATATTCCCTTGCGTTAAGCTGAGTTGCTTGCCTCATTATATCTGTGAAATTTGATTTTTCATAAACGAATCCTGTCTTGTTGCTTGCGCGGTAGTTTTCGGCGAATTCTTTGTTTATAATCATCGGTTTTAAAAATCCGTAGGCAAGCTGGGCGCTTCCTGTCATGCGCAATTTTTTGAAGGCATTGTCATTTTCGTTTTCCGGGTCAAGGGTTATTATTATGTAATCTGAATTTTGAACTTCTTCATACATTTCTTTGTAAGGCAGCCCGTGTTTGAACACGAAGTTTTCTTTAAGTTTTTCCGGGATGTTTTTCTCGGTGAAATCGGTGCTTCTTCCAACGACTATTATTTCAAAATTCTGGCCTTCTTTTTTCAGTGTTTTAGCAGCTTCGACTAAATATTCATATTTTCTTCCTGAAGTTGAAGTGATGAAAAATCTTGTTTTTTCGTTTTTGTTTTTTTGCTTAAATTCGCCGAAGTAATGTGGGTTTACTTGCAGGCCATCTTCAAAGTTTCCAAGTGTTAAAACTCTTTTTTCATCAAAGTATTTTTGCATTCCCATGTTTTTAAGGAAGTCGATATCATGCGCTATGAAAAGAGATTTTTCAGTGTCGTAAACTCCCAAGCTTTCATAAATGTCTTTCTTGCCGGGGTCGGTTGTGTGGACTAAAATGTAATCGTATTTATTGAATCTTTCTTTGATGCTTTTCGCATTTGACTTAATTTGGTCAAGGTTATTATAAGTGAATATTCTTAAATTATCTTGTGGCTCGAAAAATGCCATTGAATTTTCGTTTCCGTCTATTATTAAAGTGTCAACGTTATAACCAAGGTCAGTGAAATACTTCGTATACCCCGGGAGGCACTCGTGATGGTAAGGGTTTGGCTCGAAAATAACCACTGATTTTTCTCTTACTTTGCAATATTTGAAATCATATAAACTGTTGACTTCTGAGTTCCCTGTTTTGCATTCCACAGGCGAAGAACTGTGCTTTATTTTGGCTGCAATATCACGGATTTGCCCCCTGAAAATATATCCTCCCATAGCTGATGTTAAAACTAAAACTCCTATTGTTCCTAAAACTATTTTCTTTTGCATTTTATTCTCCTAAATAATGTTTTTAACGATAGATTTAAAATGGTTTCCTCTTTCTTCGAAATCTTTGTAAAGGTCGAAGCTCGCGCACGCCGGCGAAAGAATGACGGTGCCCCCAGGCTTTGACTCTTTTTTCGCTGTTTCCACAGCTTCTTGCATGTCTTGTGCTTCAAAAATTTTAAGGTTTAGCCTTTCGTTTTCAGGAAGCTTCATTATTTCATTTAAGATTTTTTCTTTTGTGTTTCCCATTAAAATAACAGCCGAGACTTTCTTTGCTATTTCTTTTGCAAAATTATCAAAAGGCACTTTTTTGTCGTATCCACCAGCTATTAAAATAACTTTTTGATTAAAAAGCGAAAGGGCACCGTTTATAGTTCTCGTTGGGGTTGAGGCTATGGAATCATTGTAGTAAGAAACGCCTTTGTAGTTCCTCACGAATTCCATTCTATGCGCTACTCCTGCAAATGTTTTAGCGGTCTTTTCAGTGGCGTCTATCCCTGCTATTTCAAAAGTGGCCGCAATTGCCGCAAGGTAATTTTCCAGGTTGTGTTTCCCGGGGAGCTTAATTTCATTTGCGTTTAAAACTTTTGTGCTTTTGCCGTTTTTGCTGAAGATGATTTCGTTTTGGCTATTAACCCAAACACCGGAATCAAGCTTTCCCTTCGTGCTAAAAAACAAGAGGTTTCCTCTAACGTCAGGCGCCATTTTTCTTGTTCCTTCATTGTCGTAGTTTAGAATAGCCTTCGAAAATGCTGATTGATGAAAAATTATTTGCTTTTTCGCAGCGACGTATTCATCCATGTCTTTATGGAAATCAAGGTGATTTGGCGAAATGTTTGTGACGACTGCTATTTGCGGGCTTTGCCTCATGGACATAAGCTGGAAGCTCGAAAGTTCTGCAATTGCTATGTCATTTTCTTTTATGTTTTTAATATTCGGCAGGAGCGGTTTGCCGATGTTTCCTCCAAGGTGGACGGTTTTGCCTGCGCTTTCAAGGATTTTTGAAATAACGGTAGTTGTGGTAGTTTTGCCGTCGCTTCCGGTTATTCCAATGATAGGGCAGGGGCAAAGCTCGAAAAATATCTCCATTTCAGAAGTAACAGCGCTGCCATTATTTTTTAATTTCTGAATTCTCTCAGAAAGGTAGCTTATCCCTGGAGTTCTTATAACAACGTCGAAAAACTCATCGAAAACGCTTTCGTCGGCAAGCCTTAAAGTGATGTTTTTGTTTGCCTTGAGGTTTTCAAGAATCTCTTTTGATATTTTTGCTTCAGTCTTAGCGTCGTAAACTGATATATCAACTGACTCTTCAGTGAGCATTTGCATGAAAGGAAGATTGCTCCTTCCGATCCCGCAAAACAAAACTTTTTTATTTCTTATTTTTTTAATGAAACTTTCATATGTGCGTAGCATGATTTTTTTATTACCCTCCTTAATTGTGATTTTATACTTAAATAGAAAATATGTCCACCTTTTTTGGCGGACACCTCTTTTAGATTTCTATGAATTTAGTTTGAATGTAGCCTATATTGCCGTTTTCACCAACTATATACCAGTCCTCCCATTGCCCCAAGACATTCACCTTTTTGCCTTTGTTTGTGCTTCCCACCACGGCTGAAATCAAGTTCGGGCGGCTTCTGATGCTTTCGTCTTCTTTTGCCATGCCTGTTTGCATTTCTTGGCAGGCAACGTAAGGCACGCCGAAAAACTCAGTCAAAGACATTATAATTTGAGCTGCGATTTCTTCTGTGTTTTGCCTTATCCAAATTAGGTTTTCTTCAGACTGAGGGTTTTCAAAAACGATTGTAACCGAAGGCCCTTTGCCGCGAGGAGTGTTGCTTGGGATCATTTTTATGTTTGAAGGACTAAAATAAATCTTTTTCATGTTCTCGAGAACTATTTTTGCAAGCCTGCTTGATTCAGGGTCTCCGCTCGGGAAGATTATTTTCATCCCTGGCGTTTGGGTGCTTTTTAAATTTTCGGTTTTAAGTACTATTTCAGCAGCGTTTTCAGGCGCTTGCTCTTCGGTGCTAAAGCTTATTCCGTTCGCATTGAGGCATGCAGTTGTTTCATCCGCTATCAAATTAAGATAATAATCAGCGGTGCTTCCTCCCGGCAAAAGGAAACCCTCTTCAGCCATTATTTTGAAATAAACATTTGCCATTAAAATCACTCCATTTAGTTAGTTTGTTTTTCGATGTTTGCAAAAAATGTTTCTGATGGGACTCCTTGCGGCCTTATGAATCTGTGAAGCTTATAAAGCGAATCAGGTGACCTTTTGATATAATTCATTTTGCTTTCGCAAAGGAAAGTTGCTTTGAATCCAAGCGATTTTATTATTTCTTCGCTGCATTTGCTGCAAGCCCCGAATGGGTAGAAAAAAGCGGTCGGTTTAAAGCCTATGTTTTTCTCTATTAAATCTTGCGCTTTGGAAACATCGTTTGAGAGTTTTTCGCGGTAAATTTCTTTTGATTCTCCAGCATTTTTGGTGCATCCTACGCGCGGGCTTTTGGTTTGGTGCATGTCGTAAGTGTGATTTTGAATTTCAACTAGGCCGCTTTTCTGCATTTCTGAAATGTGATTCCAGTTTGCGTGAGCGTAAGAAGGGTTTTCGTCGTTTATCTTACTGTATTTTTCAGCTTCTTTGGCAATAGGCGAGAAAACGAACTTCATGCCGTATTTCTTTGCAAGCGGGAATGCATAAAGATAGTTATTAAAAGCTCCGTCATCGAATGTTAGCAAAATCGGTTTTGCGGGCAGGTCTTTTTTCCCTTCTGTGAATTCGATTAGATCATTAACCAAAATGGTTTCATAGCCGTTTTCTTTTATGTATTTGAGGTCTTGCTCGAAAGTTTCCTCTGAAACTATGAATTTGTTTTTGCATTTCGGGTTTTTAAGAACCAAATGATACATAAGAACCGGCAGCCTGACTTCTCCTTCGTGAGTTTCCTCTGGAGCGGTTTTGCTTTGAAGGTTAAGCGCCCAGCATGTTAGCGAAATAAGCGAAAAAATTGCGCAAAGAGCGGTCAGCTTTAACCCGAGCTTTTTGCTGAAATAAAATTTAAATTTCATTGTTTTCATTCCTTAGTTTGTTGCTTTGAGCTCTTAAAATTTATATTTCTTTTTAAATAATATTATTACTTAAAAATTTTTCTTGACATATAAATGAGTTTAATGTAAACTAAAAAAGAGCTGTAAAGCAAAAAGCTTTACAAGCTAAAAAACTGTTTGAGTCGCTTTTGGTGTCTTTACATAGTTTTGGAAATTATTTCAGATACTTTGAAAAGTAAGAAGATGATTTTATGGACAAAAACACTGAAATAGCAATGCTGCTTGACCTTTACGGTAAAGTTCTTTCACCGATTCAGTTTAAAAGCATTGACCTTTATTATAATCAGGATTTGTCTTTATCTGAAATTTCTTACCACACAGGCAAGTCTCGTCAAGGCGTTTATGATTCCATCAAGCGTTCAGAAGCTATTTTATTAAAAATAGAAAATTCACTCGGCTTTTTGGAAAAAATGCGTAAGATTACCACAACCCTTGAAGAAATAACGGCCACTGCATCTGAAATAAAAAACTCTGCTAATGACGAAGTTTTGGCTTCAAAGGCGGAAAAAATTGAGCAAATGGCAAGTGGTTTAAAACACAAAATTTGAAAGCTGGTGATATTTTGGCATTTGAAAGTCTTACCGAAAAAATATCGGCTGCGTTTAAAAAATTAAAATCAAAAGGCAAGCTCACGGAATCTGACGTTAAATCTTCAATGCGAGAAGTGAGAATAGCGCTTCTGGAAGCGGACGTTAACTATAAAGTTGCTAAAGATTTTACAAGCAAAGTGACGCAAAGAGCCATTGGGGCAGAGGTCATGCAAAGCCTCACACCTGCTCAGATGGTTATAAAAATAGTTAATGAAGAGCTAGTGTCGCTCATGGGCGGCGAAAAAACAAGGCTAACAATGGCTTCAAAACCACCGACAGTCATAATGCTTTGCGGACTTCAAGGCTCAGGTAAAACAACCCACGCCGCAAAACTTGCTTACATGCTCAAAAAGCAAGGCCACAGACCTCTTTTGGTTGCTTGCGATATCTATCGTCCAGCGGCTATAACTCAGCTTAAGGTTCTTGGCGAGAAAATCGGAGTTCATGTTTTCGAAATGGGCGAAGAAAAACCCGAGAAAATAGCTTTAGAGGCTGTTAACCATGCGAAAGATTACGGAAACGACATTGTTATTCTTGACACCGCAGGAAGGCTTCACATCGACGAAGTTTTAATGAATGAGCTAAAAACCATAAAAGAGCTTTTGACTCCTCAAGAAATTTTGCTCGTTGTTGACGCAATGACTGGCCAAGATGCAGTTAATGTAGCAAATTCGTTTAACGAAATGCTTGATATTACAGGCGTGATTTTAACGAAACTTGACGGCGATACAAGAGGCGGTGCGGCGCTTTCGATTAAGGCCATAACCGGCAAACCGATCAAATTCATCGGTGCAGGTGAAAAGCCCGAAAATCTTGAAGATTTCCACCCTGACAGAATGGCTTCAAGAATCTTGGGAATGGGCGACGTTCTAACGCTCATAGAAGATGCTGCAGCAACGATCGACAGAAACGAAGCTGAAAGAGTAGCTCAAAAATTGAAGAAAAACAGCTTTGATTTAGATGATTTAAAAGATCAATTCATGCAAATCAAAAAATTAGGGCCGCTTAAATCAATTTTGACTAAGCTCCCCGGAATGGGAAGCCAGCTGAAAGACATAGATATTGATGACAGGATGATTGACAGAACGTTTTCGATTATTTTATCTATGACCCGAGAAGAAAGGCAAAAGCCCTCGATAATAAACCCTTCAAGGAAAAGAAGAATTGCGGCGGGAAGTGGCGTTAAAGTTGAGGATGTAAACAGACTTCTTAAACAGTTTGAACAAATGCAAAAAATGATGAAAAAATTCGGTGGAAAATTCAAAAAGGGTTTCCCGAAAATGGGGTTCCCGAGGCTTTTTGGCTAAGACTTAAAATTTAAAAAATATTTTGATGGAGGAATTTAAAATGGCAGTAAAAATCAGACTTCGCAGAATGGGTGCTCACAAAAAACCTTTTTACAGAATAGTAGTAGCAGATTCAAGATCTCCAAGAGACGGCCGTTGCATTGAAGAAATCGGTTTCTTTAACCCAATGACTGAACCAGCTGAAATTAAACTCGACGTTGAAAAAGCTAAAAAATGGATTAAAAACGGCGCTCAACCAACCGACAGAGTTAAAGCAATTTTAAGCAAAGAGCTTGCAGAAAATAAAGACTAATCTTAAATTATGAAAAATTTATATTAGTAAAACTTGTAGTTTGCAGCACATGGCAGAAAATTTTTGCTTCTACAGGTTTTGCTTTTTCTAATGATAGTTAAAATTTTTTGGAACTTGTTCGGAATCTTTCCGGATAATTTTCGCTATAATATTTAAGGAGAATTATGTCGAAAAATAAGTATTTTTCCGTTGGTAAAGTTTTAGCAGCAAGAGGAATTTACGGCGAGATTAAAGTTCAAACTTGGACTGACAGCCCTGAAGATTTTCTTTTGATTCAAAAATTGTTTTTGGATGTTGACGCTCAGCCGCTTGAAATAACCAGCAAGAAAATTCATAAATCTCAGGTTGTTTTGAAGCTTAAAAATGTAAATTCAAGGAATGAGGCAGAGCTTCTGAGAGGTAAAAAGCTTTATGCTTTCCGCGAGGACATTCCGCTTGCCGAAGATAGATATTTCATTGAAGACTTGAAAGGTTTGAAAATCGTTGATGCGGTTTCAGGCGAGAATTACGGCACTTTGAAAGACGTTATGAACACTGGCGCGAACGATATTTACGTTATAAATAATGAAACGGGTAAAGAATTTTTGCTTCCGATTATAGACGGAACGATTGAAGAAATTGACCTTGAAAACGAATTTATAAGTGTTAATCCGATAAAAGGTGTTTTTGATGATAATTGACATAATGACGCTTTTCCCGGAAATGTGTGAAGCGTTTTTATCCGAAAGCATTATTGGAAGGGCCAGAAAAAAAGGAGTTATCGAAATTAAGTGTCATCAAATCAGGGATTTTGCATACGATAAACATAAGCGGGTTGATGACACTCCTTATGGCGGGGGCAAAGGAATGCTCATGCTTGCGGAGCCTATTTACAAGTGCTTTGAAAACATTTGCAATGAGCGAGGAACAAGGCCAATGCTTATTTATATGTCTCCGAAAGGCCAAGTTTTGAATCAAAATATTTCGAAAGACCTTAAAAATTTTGAAAATATTGCGATTTTGTGCGGCCATTACGAAGGCGTTGATCAAAGAGTTCTTGATGAACTTGTTGATATGCAAATTTCAATCGGCGATTATGTTCTAACTGGCGGCGAACTGCCGGCGCTCGTTCTTGCTGACACTGTGGCCAGGCTTGTGCCTGGGGTTTTGTCTGAAAATGTTTGTTTCGAAGAAGAAAGTCATTATAATGGCCTTTTGGAGCATCCTCAGTACACAAAACCTTACGAGTGGCGCGGTAAGAAGGTTCCTGATGTTCTTCTTTCGGGGCACCATGCCAACATTGAAAAATGGAAGCATGAGCAAGCTTTGATTGAAACAAAAAAGTATCGTCCTGATTTGCTTGAAAAGTTGCAAAATGTATAACTTGCACAAAAATAGCAATAAAATTTGTTAAAATAGATAATTTGCTTTTGTTTGTGTTATTGTTAATTTGTGAGAATCAAACAAAAATAATTTTAATTGTTGACTAAAATAATGATTTTGCTATAATAATAATTACTTATTAAATGACTATAATGATTTTATATCTAGGGGGAATAATTATGTATGTTAGAGAAGTAACGGTTGAAAACAGCGTTGGACTTTATGCAAGACCTGCAACCTATTTCATACAAAAAGCTAATGAATTCAAATCTTCAATTTGGGTTGAAAAGGAAGAAAGAAGAGTTAACGCAAAAAGCCTTCTCGGAATTCTTTCGCTCGGAATCGTAGGAAACACCACAATCAAAATAATTGCAGACGGAGCAGACGAAAAAGAAGCTGTTGACCAATTAGTAAAAATGATTGAACGCGGATTTACAACTGAATAAAATATATAGCCTCTCAAAAATTATTGAGAGGTATTTTTAATATTCTAAAAAATGATATTTCACTCGATTTGCACCATAAAATTGCGATTTCAAAAAATTATATTGTTCAAATTTCTTTACGAATTTCCTCACGGTTTCATAAGAAACTTCGCCAAAATCCTTTTTTAATTCTAAAGTAGAAAACTCTTGATTTTTGTATTTAAAAACAGCGAACAAAAACAAGTCTTTTTCTTTAGGGTTAATTTTTTTATTTTCTAGGAGCTTTTTGAATTTTTCAAGCAAATTTTTATTCGGAAGTTGAGAGTTAATGTTGCTAAAAATGTTTTTGTTAAAATAAGAAATGAAAGGTGTAACGTCAAGAACGCCGGAAATTTTGCTGTTATTTTCAATCAGTTCGAATGCTTTGTAATATTCGTTTTTTGTGCCGGCAATGAGCTTTGAAAACGAAACCAGCAGAGCCGAGCTAAAATTATTTTGAATCAAATACCATATGTGCAAAAGCCGTGCCATACGGCCGTTGCCGTCAAAGTAGGGGTGAATGAAAGCAAAGTAAAAATGTATAATAGTTGACTTAATTATAACATTGAGGTCATCTTTTTGATTTATAAATTCTAAAAAAGTTTTCATTGTTTCAGGCAAAAGTTTAAAATCAAGACCTTGGTGAGAAATTTTATCTCCTACAACATAAACTGCATCATGGCGGTAAAAATTGCCGTTTTCAAGTTTATCTTCAGGTTCCAAGTAATTCCCGATGGAAACACAATAAAGCTTATAAAGATTTTCTTCATTTATAACGTTTGACTTATCAGAAATGAAATCAAGGCCCTTTTTAATGCCGTAAATTTTGTTTTCCTCGTCAGTTTTGGGCGCAAAACCCTTCACGATATTCCGAATGCTGTTTTTGCTCGAATGAATGCTTTCGATTTTTAACGTGTTTTCTATCTCATTTTCCATGCTTTGCATCATGAGATTTTGGCCAAATTGCTCAATTAAAAGCGTTTTGTAAACGCTATCGGAAACATTTATAAGCATAGGGAGGTAAACAAGATCAATATTTTTAAAGCCCGTTTTGAAAACTTTTTTATAAGAAGTAAGTTTCAATATTTCTGTTAATTCCGAAATTGTTTTCGTGCCGTATTTGTAAACAAGTTTTTTTAGATTAAAAAAGTCTTTGTCGTTTATTATATTAAAAAATAACTTTGTGTCGAGCATTGTAGACCTCCCATAAATTTTAGTAGTATAAACTAGTACTATTATATACTAATAAAATAAATATTGCAAGCTGCAAATTAAAAATTATTCTACCCTGTTGACAACTCAAGATAAAAAGTATACAATAATTTTTAATAAACTAAAATATTAATATGAATTACAGCCTACGATTTTGGGTTTTTTTATGTTTTCTTGTATTATATTTTGTTGCTAATCATTTTAATTAGATTTAGAATAAATAGGCGAAATTAAATGGCCGGGAGATGAGATTTTTGGGTAAAGAAAATGTTTATATTCTTTCGCAACGTTCTTTCGGAGGAAGAGAGCTCGAATATAACCTGTGTGAGAGCGAAGATGATTCAATTTTGGATAATAAAACATATGGCATAGAACTGATTTTAAGGTCTAATTCTATAAATGAAAGCGTTAAAGTAGAAGACATTTCTAGAGATAAGACAGAAGTGCTAAATTTGATTGATTGCCTTTCTGAAAATGGTGTTGACACTATTCATTTTAGAGATGTGATTGAAGATTACATAGATGATTGTTATTAAATTTTAAAATTAGAGCCAAAAAGGCATCTCTCAATTTAAGAGAGGTGCCTTTTATTTGATTAATTTACTAATTCACATCCAATTTTTAATAAATGGTTGATATTTTTTTGGCAAATTTCATAATTTTCCATGTCGCCTTTCATTTTATATTGCATCTGAACTTTATATAGTTCTGCCACTTCTTTCATAATTTGGTTGTGTTTTTCAAGGTTTAGCACTGATTTATTTGATCTTCGTGGCCCCTCGGTTTTATCGTCGAGTATTTTTTCAATGGATTTTATTTCTTTTTTAGTGAATAAAATTTTGTTGTTTCTGATTAGTCTCCTTGTTGTTTCGCATTTGTCAAAATCCTCTTTTGTTAGAAAAATCTGCCCGGAAATTACTAGCGCATTACTTTTAGCTATGTCCCTCACTGCAATAGCGTAAATTCCGGTCGCTAAAAGCGCTGTTTTTGCCGCAAAGTTAGCCATTCTGGTGAGCTTTTTATTGCAAGCGAAAGTCGATGTGTTTAAAACAGTTAGCAGCATGAGCGAAGTTGCTGCAATTTTTTTGAATTTATTCATTTGAATCCTCCTTGGTTTATTTTTAGTTCCATTATACATTATTTTAATTATGAATTTTGAATGTAAAAACCACGCAACAACTGCGTGGTGAAGTTTGATTTTAGTGAATTATGCTTTTTCTAGTTTAACCGTTTTTTCTGTTCCGAGATAATTTGACTCGTAGCTTATTACTCCATTTGCATAATAAAATGTTTTTGAATTTTCGCTTGAAGCCACTAAAGGAGACTCATTTTTATTCATGTTATTTTCGGAAGCCCAGGTGTAAACGCCGTTTTTCAGCTCAGGCGTGGTATATGTGCCCGACCAGTAAGTTGATGTGGTGTTTTCTTTTCTGTTTACCACTTTGATTTCAATGCTACCGTTGTTTATGGTTGCGGTTTGGTAGTCTTCTTCCGGGCCGACGTTGGTTTGTTTCCAGCTGCCTTCAAGATTTATTTTCTGGGAAGTCACTGATTCAGTGGGTTGAGGGCTGGTTCCAGTTTTGGAACTGTTGCATGCAGAAAGAGAAAAAGCTAAAAGCAAAGGCAAAATAAATGCAGAAATCTTTTTCATAAACTCACCTCCAGTATGCTTACAACCGATTATATCAAATGATTATTTTAATGTCAATTTTATAAATAATTTTATTTAATTATGCAAATATTATACTACAGCTACAAAATAAAAATCGACACGAAACGACGATTAATTTATAAGCTCCTTGTCAGTAGGAAGGAGCACATTGATGTAGTTTCTAATGTCAGAAGAAACCGCTTGGCAAGTTAAAGAAAGGTAGGAAGTGTTTACACGATAAAAAAGCAAATAAAACTCAAACAAAAAATGATCGCCTGACTTTTTAACCGTGTAGATGACGCGGTTCTCAGTGTCTACTCTTAAAAAGAACTTGCCTTGAGGGAATTCAGTGCTATCTTCTAAAAAGCTGAGATGCTTTGATTTTTCGTCAATTTCTTTGGTTAGCCATTCTTCAGTTTCATCAGAATCTTCGAGGGTTTTAGCCGATTTTTCATTTTCAATTTTTTCGTGGCATTCTTCTAAAAAGTACTGGAAATCTTTCCCGTTTTCAAGCCCATTCCAAGCATTAAAATACGCTTTGCCTCCATCGGGCGAGTTCCAAGGAAGGAATCTCGAATTGCTTATAATTTCCATTTGCTCTGTGCTAACATGAGGGGGGTCAGGATTAATAGATTTTGAAGAAATGCAGCCGGTTTGGGCAGGAAGTGCGCTTGAAGCTAGCGCTACAGCAGTAAGGCACAACAGATTTTTTTTGATTTTATTTTTCATTTGCAAACCTCCACTAATAAATTTTTAGACGACAAAACAAACTCAAATAAAATTGAGCCTATTTTAAAATCAAAAAAATAGACTGCCAAAAGCAATCTTATCTCTTAGACAATCTTTCATTCTATATAAGCTGTGCCATATGGTGCGGTCAGTGGGACTTGAACCCACACGTCTCTCAACACATGCCCCTCAAACATGCCTGTCTACCGGTTCCAGCATGACCGCTCACATGGTTTATTCTATTATATATTAAAAATATTGTCAAGAGAAAAAATAAGTATCATTGTAGTTATCAAAAATAAATTATATTTATATAAAATTTTGTATATTTATTATAACATACGTGAAGGATTTTGACAAATAATTATTTTTAATGTAAAATTGAGGCAAAGAATAGAGGTAATAATATGAAAACAATAGGAAATATTATATGGTTAATTTTTGGTGGTTTGATTTTAGCTTTAGGGTGGGCAATTGCAGGGGTAATCTTGTGTTTAACAATCGTTTTTATCCCTGTGGGCGTTCAGTGCTTTAAATTTGCTGAGCTTATGCTTGCGCCGTTTGGGAGCAAAATTGTTTATTCTGGCAAAACAAGCTCGATAATACTGAACATCCTTTGGGTTATTTTCTTTGGTTTTTATCTTGCTGTGGCTTCTTTTGTAGTTGGTGTTTTGTGGTGCATAACGATAGTAGGAATTCCCGTTGGGCTTCAATGTTTCAAGTTTGCGGGTCTTGCTTTGATGCCGTTTGGCGCAACGATAGAATAATTTAAAGCTCGTCTTTTTGATGAGCTTTATTTTCTTAATAAAAATTTTGAAAAATAAAAAACCTCACAACCAATTAGCTGTGAGATCAATTTTTGGTTGCAGAAGGTGGATTTGAACCACCGACCTTCGGGTTATGAGCCCGACGAGCTACCAGACTGCTCCATTCTGCGCCATCGCTTATATAAGTAGTATATGCTTTTTGTTTACAAATGTCAACATATTAAATTAAATTCTAAAATAATTACAATCAAATTCTAAATAAATATTTTATTATGTTAAATATGACAATGATTTTCAAATTTATTGCGAAATAGGTTGCTAATAAGTTATAATAATCAAGCAGTTTTATAAACAATTTTAGGAGGAAAAATTTTATGAACAGTTTATTCGCAGGAAACGGCACAGCTTCTCAGCTCATTACCATGCTTTTGGTTTACGGTGTGGTTATTGGAGGAATGTATTTGCTTCTTTTTAGGCCGCAACAAAAGAAAAGAAAGCAAGAAGAAGAGATGAGAAATTCAGTTCAAATCGGCGATGAAATCGTAACAATCGGCGGAATAGTAGGAAGAGTTGTTAGCATTAAAGAAGATTCTGAATCCTTAATTTTGGAAACAGGCTCTGAAAAAATCAGAATTCAAAAATGGGCTGTTGGAGCAGTTGTTAACAAAGAAGCAAAATAATTTAAGGAAGGAATGTTTAATTTGAAAAAGTTTATATTTTCTTTCGCACTAATGTTTTGTTTGTTTTCGTTTGCGCCTGGGATTTTTGCTTATGAAAAAAGTATTGAAGATTTAGCTGCAAAATTTAATATATCTGCCGAAAAGATGGACACAATTCTTGCAGACGGTAACAAGAAGCTTGTTCCGATGGTTTCAAGTGACAAAGATTTTTACATAAGTTTATTTTCGGAAAAAGAAAACTCGAGCCACATGAAATACTACGGCAATGGAAAAATCATGAGTAAAAATTCTAGCGAAAGAGTATTCAAAAGAAGAATTGCAAGAATGTGGAATGGTAATAAACCGAAGTCTTTAGCTTTTATAGTTAAAGAAGATGGCAAATCTGTTGGGTTTGTTGCTGCAGGTCCGGTTGATAATCCTTCATGTAACCCTGAAATCGCAAGGGTTATTGACAAAAAGTTCGCCGGAAAAGGCCTGGGAACATTTGCTGCTAAAAAGCTGGTTTCAGTTATGCAAGAGCTCAAAAACCTTGGAATTTATAAATATGAATACTTGATTTCAACAAGCAAACCTAATAATTTGGCTTCAAGGAATTCTATTTTGAAGGCAGGCTTTACAACGAAAGAAAGCATTGTCAAAACAGAATTCGGGAATGAAAAAATTTATAAATATCATTTTTCTTAAATTAAAAAATAGGCCGCTATTTTGCAGCCTATTATTTTTTTGCAGTTTCGTTTTAAAAGGCAAAAAAACTTGTTTTTAAGCCGATTTTTGAAAGGAGCTGCGTTTTTAAATGGAATTTAAAGGAATAGACGTTTCGAAATGGCAAGGAGAAATAAACTGGGGAAAAGTCAAAGCTTCAGGAGTAGATTTTGCAATTTTAAGAGAAGGCTACGGCCTGCAAACTGACAAAAAATTCAAAGAAAATTATGAAAAAGCAAAGGCCGCAGGAATGAATCTTGGTATTTACCATTACAGCTATGCAAGCTCGGTTTCTGATGCCAAAAGCGAGGCGAAATTTTGCCTTGAAAATATTAATGGTTTAGAGCTTGGATATCCCGTTTGTTTTGACATTGAAGAAAAAGAAATGTTGAAGCTTTCAAATGAAATGAGGACTGAAATCGTGAAAGCTTTTTGCGAAGAAATTGAAAAAGCAGGCTATTATGCTATGTTTTATTGCAATTTAAATTGGCTTGAAAATTATTTGAATCATGAAAATTTGAAGCAATATGATTTGTGGCTTGCGCGATGGAGCAGCACTAAACCTTCGGAGCAATGCGGCATTTGGCAATATTCTTCGCAGGGGAAAATAGACGGAATAAACGGAAATGTCGACCTTGATGTTTCTTATAAAAATTACCCTGAAATAATGAAATCAAACGGTTTAAACGGCTTTAAAGCTGAAAAAGGTTATTTTAACTACACGGTTAAAAAAGGCGATAGCCTGTGGGCGATTTCTGAAAAATATTTAAAAAGTGGCGCTAAATACACCGAAATAAAAGAGTTAAATAATCTTGCGAGCGACACCATATACGCTGGCCAAGTGCTTAAAATTCCGAAATGAGGGAAGAAAAATGAACAAAAAAATTTTAACGATTTTAACCCTAGCAGTTCTCACCGAAAGCGTTATAACTTATTTCAAAGAGTTTTTCGCAGCAGGGTGCTTTTCCTTCAGCATGTTTTTGAGCATTTTGGTTGGTGTTGCTGTGGCTTTTGCCTACGACCTGGATATTCCGAAATGCTTTGAAATTAATTCCTCAGTGCCTTTTTTCGGGAATGTTCTAACTGGGATTTTAATTTCAAGAGGAAGCAACTATATTCACGATGTTATATCTGCGATTTCGAATTTGAAATGAAGAAAAGCGAGCCGAAAAGCTCGCTTAAATTTTTTTCACTATATTGCCTTGTGCTTTAAATATCATGTTTTCTCCGATGATGCCTCTAACCATCGAAGTGGGGTAAACATTCGAGTTTCTTCCGATTATAGTTCCTGGATTCAAAACGGCGTTGCACCCAATTTCAACGTAATCGGCAACTATTGCACCGAATTTTCTGAGGCCAGTGTCGGTTTTATTCCCGTTTATTAAAACGCTTACGTTTGATTTATCCGATTTAACATTCGAAACGATTGAACCCGCTCCGAAATGAGCCTTGAAACCTAAAATTGAATCGCCTATGTAATTAAAGTGCGGAACCTGAACATTATTAAATAAAATGGCGTTTTTAAGTTCCGTGGAATTACCAACAACGCAGTTTTCGCCGACTATAACCGAACCTCTAATGAAAGCGCAGTGGCGAATTTCGGTGCCTTTGCAAATTATCGTAGGGCCGGCTATAAAGGCTGAATTAGCAATAACCGCTTCTTTTGAAACCCAAACGTTTTCTTTTATTTCTTCGAATTCATCTTTAGGAAGTTTGGGGCCTAAATTTAAAATGAAATCTTTTATTTTCGGAAGAGCTTCCCAGGGGTAAGATAGACCTGAAAAAATCTCGCTTGCAATTGTTTTTGATAAATCTAAATAATTTTCTGTTTGCATAAAACTACCGGTAACTTTAAAAAGTTACCGTTTCCTCCATAAGTACTGTTCTATTTCGAAATATGTGAAGCAGGGAAGGTAATAATGAACTCCGTGTATTCCCCGAGTTTACTGTTTACTTTAATCTGGCCGTTGTAATCTTTAACTATATCGTTAGCAATTGCGAGGCCAAGGCCTGAGCCTTCAACGCTCATTTTCTTTGTGACTGAAGAGCGATAATACCTGTTAAATATCTTATCGAGTTCATTTTCAGGGATACCAACACCAGTGTCGCGAATTTTAACGGAAACTTGTTTGTTTTCTTCTTCAATGTCGATAAATATTTTTCCGTATTCCTTATTATATTTAATTGCGTTTTCAATTATGTTTATTAAAATGCGCGAAATTTTATCTTCAGGAATAGAAACGTATATATCACTCGAAACACTGTTAATGCATATTTTTACCTTATGCTTGTGAGCAAGTGGAGTGAGCTCTTTAACGTATTTATCAAGCTGGATAGTAAGGTTGCAAGGGTCAATCTTGTTCTCGCCGGTTTTGTTAATATAAAGTATGTCATTAACAAGTTTTAGAAGCTTTTGAGATTCTGAAAGAATTATGTCATAAAACTCCGTCGTAGTTTTTTCGTCATGACCGCCTTGCTTTAAAAGCTCAACAAATCCCATAATGGAAGTTATAGGTGTTTTTAAATCATGAACAAGGCCATCAAGTTCAGATTTATTGACGTTTTTGAATTTGTCCATAGTTGCTCACTTCACCTCCTAAAAATTTTTATTGAATTTCGTCTTCCGAAGCGAATCTATATCCTACTCCGCGAACGGTTAAAATATATTTCGGGTTTTCAGAATCATCTTCAATTTTTTGGCGCAAATATCTGATGTGAACGTCAACTGTTCTTGCGTCCCCGCTGAATTCAATGTCCCAAACTTTTTCCATGAGTTGGTCTCTGTTAAGAACGCTTCCTTTACTAAGCATAAGCGAAGTTAAAAGGTCAAATTCTTTCATTGTGAGGTCGATGAGCTGGCCATTTTTGGAAACAGTTCTTCTTGCAAGGTTAATTGTAATTCCGCCGCAGGTTATAATGTCGTTATTGCTTGTGTTTGTGTTGAGGTATTCGTTTCTTCTGATAACTGCTTTAACCCTTGCGCAAAGTTCTTTCAAGCTGAAAGGTTTGGTAATGTAATCGTCTGCTCCCATTTCAAGGCCAAGCACGCAGTCAACTTCATCGTTTCTTGCGGTCAAAAGTATGATAGGGATAGCTTTAGTTGTTTTGTCGAGTTTGAGTCTTCCGCAAACGCTAAGCCCGTCTGGTGCAGGCATAACCCAGTCAAGAACTATAAGATCCGGGCAACGTCTTTGAACAGCTCTTAAAAGTTCATCTCCGCCTGAAAATTCTTGTGTTTCAAAACCATACTCCTTTAGTGCCAGAGAAGCAAGCCTTCTGATATTAGGCTCATCATCCACAACATAAATTAATCCCATTGATGAATCTGACATAATTTTATACACGCTCCTGTTTAAGTTTAATGATAAAATAGTTTATTTTAGTAATTGAAATTATTAATGATTTGATAAAATTTAACATATTACTAATTGTTTTTAACACTAGGAAATTATATTATAAACGGAAATCAAAAACAAGTCTTTTGAAAATATTTGTAGTTTTTTCACAATTTGATAAGGTGAATTTACTTTGAAAATAATAATTTTTTTATATGTATCTTATTTCGAATTGCGAATATGGAAAAATTATACATATTATCAAAAATTTTCAAGTATTTAAAAACTATTAAAATCATATTGTGTTTATAATTTAAAAATATACTTCGGCCAATCTCTTGAAGTTTTCTTAATTTTCTGGTAGAATTTTAAGTAATTAAGCAAACTGGAGGAATAAGCTTTGCCAATCGGAGTTAATACATATATATATGGAAAAGAAGAACTTGATTATATAAAAAAATTAAAAGAAATTTTTGCAGGAAAAGAAAGCCCAAAAGCTTATATCAGAACATACGGTTGCCAGCAAAACGTTTCAGACAGCGAAAAATACAGGGGAATGCTCGAAAAAGCTGGCTTTACATTCTTGGAAGACTACCAAGATGCCGACGTTATACTTTTTAACACCTGCGCAGTTAGAGAAAACGCAGAAAATAAAGTTTTCGGCAACATTGGCAGGATAAAAGCCGTGAAAAAAGCAAACCCTAATGCTGTTGTGGTTTTGGCCGGGTGCATGACCGAACAAGAAAGTATTGCGAAGAAAATAAGCGAAGTTTACACTTTTGTTGACATAGTTCTAGGAACAAAACAAATCCAAAGTTTCCCGAAGATTCTTTGTGATTTTATTTTAAATAGGCCTGTGAAAAATAAACACGCTGTTATTTATACTTCGAAAGAAGACCCGATTTTGGAAGACTTCCCGATGAAAAGGAACAATAAAATTAAGGCTTTTGTTTCGATTATGTCTGGCTGCAATAATTTTTGCTCTTACTGCATTGTGCCTTATGTCAGGGGTAGGGAAAGAAGCAGGAATCCCGAGGCTATTATAAAGGAAACGCAGGGGCTTTTAAACGCGGGGTACAAAGACATCACTCTTCTTGGCCAAAATGTTAATTCCTACGGCAAAGATCTGGGCGAAGGGATTGATTTTTGCTATCTTCTTAAAAAGCTTGACGCTTTGGAAGGTGACTTTAAATTAAGGTTCATGACCTCGCACCCTAAAGACGCCACGAAAGAGCTTTTTGACGTTATTGCAGGCAGCAAGCACATTTCAAAGCATATTCACCTCCCGGTGCAGTGCGGAAGCAACAGAGTGCTTGAAGAAATGAACAGGAAATACACCAAAGAAGATTACTTAAAGAAAATTGAGTATGCAAAAAGCATCATGAAAGATGTCTCCTTTACTAGCGACATAATAGTTGGCTTCCCGGGCGAAACTTACGAAGAGTTCTTGGAAACAGTCGACCTTATTAAAAAGGTTGAGTTTTCTTCGCTTTTCACTTTCATTTATTCCAAAAGGCAGGGCACTCCGGCCGCCAAAATGCCCGACAATGTAAGCAAAAAAGAGAAGACATCCTGGCTTTTGGAACTTCTTAAAGTTCAAGAAGAAATTTCTGAAAACCTTTGCAAAAAAATGGTTGGAAATGAAGAAAAAGTTCTGGCTGAAAGCTTCGAAAACGGAGTTTTATCTTGCAGGACTGACGGAAATATAGTAGTTAAAGTCCCGAGTGAAAAAGACTTAACAGGCCAGTTTGTGAAAATTAAAATAACGGATTCCTCAAGGGAATCATTACAAGGAAAAATAATTTAAAAATAAAGGAGAAATAAAAATGGATTTAATATCTTTAGCAAGAGAAATTGGATTTGCAATTCAAAATGATGATGATTACATTGATTATAAAGTAACAGAGCAAAACGTTGAGTGCGACCATGAGCTTCAAGAAATAATCGAGAAATTTAACCTCAAAAAAGTCGAGATTAACCACGAAATCTCGAAAGAAAACCCTGACACCGAAAAAATTGACAAGCTAAATGAAGAAATCGGTTCTCTTTACAGGGAAATGGTTTCAAACGAAACAATGAAAGCCTACAACGAAAGCAAAGAAAAATTCGCAAGGAAACTTCAAGCCGTTAGCTTCATTATAAACAAATCAGCAGAAGGGCAAGATCCTTACAACATTGAAATCGAAGAAGACAACTGCACGGGAAGCTGCGCAACTTGCGGCGGATGCAACTAATTTTAAGGATGTGAATGATTGAAGTGAGCAAAGACGTTTCGCCAATGATGCGACAATATTTAGAAATAAAAAAAGAGCACAAAGACAGCATCGTGTTTTTCAGGCTGGGCGATTTTTATGAAATGTTTTTTGAAGATGCTAACTTAGTTTCGGAGGAGCTTGGTTTAACTTTAACCGGCAAAGATTACGGCCAAAAGGAAAGAGCCCCAATGTGCGGGGTGCCTTACCACAGCTGCGAATCTTACATTGCAAGGCTCGTTGCTAAGGGCTATAAAATTGCAATGTGCGACCAAATAGGCGACCCTGCAAAGGCCAAGGGCCTCGTCGAAAGAAAAGTCGTAAGGGTTATAACCCCTGGCACGGTTATGGAAGAAAGCATGCTTGATGAATCGAAAAACAACTTTATTTGCTCGGTTTATTGCTCCGGGGCGCTTCCAATTGCTGGGATTTCTTTTTGCGACACTTCAACCGGCGAGCTTAAAGTGACTGAAATTTTCGGGAATGATAAAGAGCTTGCAAACCAGCTTAAAATTGAAATCGGCAAATTTTGCCCTAGCGAAATAATATGCTTTTTGAAGCAGGATATTTACAGCGAAGTTAGAAAATTCGTGAATGAAAAGCTCCAGTGCAATGTCGAGATTTTAAAAGAAGACATAACTGACCAAGATGCTCAAAATTCGGTGAAAAGCCACTTTCAGTGTAATGACCTTAAAAATTTGAGCCTTGCCAACAGAGTCTGCGCGGTTAAAAGCATCGCAAATTTGCTTTCTTATTTAAAGAAAACTCAGAAAGGCGATTTGCACCATATTAACTTCCCGGTTTTTTACGATAAATCGCAGTATATGGGCCTTGACCTTAACACCATAAGGAATCTTGAGCTCCTTGAAACGATTAGAACTAAATCTAAAAAGGGTTCTCTCCTGTGGGTTATCGACAAAACCAGAACTTCGATGGGCAAGAGGATGCTTCGTTCGTGGATTGAAAGACCTCTTCTTGACACTGAAAAGATTCTTGTTCGCCAAGGCGCGGTGGAAGAGCTTTTTAAAGACACTATTTTTAGGGAAAACTTGAAGAAAAAACTCGGCGAGATAACTGATATTCAAAGGCTCACGACCAAGATTGCCTATGCTTCGGCCAACGCAAAAGATTTGCGCTCGCTTTCGGAGGCTATATCCAAATTGCCGAGCATTAAAGCGCTTCTTGAAAACTCAAAGTCTAAAATGCTTAAAAAAATGTATTTTAAATTCGACACTTTAAGCGAAGTTCGTGATTTAATCGAAGCTTCAGTTCACGAGAAACCTCCTATTACGATTAAAGACGGCGGGATCATAAAAGATGGCTACAGCCCTGAAGTTGACAGGCTCAGGAGCGACATAAAAGGCGGCACAGCCATGATTCATGATATGGAAGAAAAAGAAAGAAAAAGGCTCGGGATTCCTAAGCTTAAAATTACATATAATAAGGTTTTTGGATATTTTATTGAAGTGACTAATTCATTTAAAGATAAAGTCCCGAGTGATTACATTCGCAGGCAGACTTTAACGGGCTGCGAAAGATATGTTACCGAAGAGCTTAAAAATTTGGAATCGAGAATCATGTATGCAAAAGAAAGCATAAACGAAACGGAATATAAAATTTTCGAAGAAGTTAGGAATAAAGTTGCCGAAAGCTTTTCGAAAATAATTGCGGTTGCAAACATAATTGCTGCGCTTGATGCTGTTCGTTCTTTGGCGGAAGTTGCGGTTTACAACAATTACGTTAAACCCGAAATAAACACCCTTGACACCATAAGCATCAAAGAAGGCCGCCATCCGGTGGTTGAAGTCCTTGTAGCTGGCAATACTTTTGTGCCGAACGACCTTATTCTTGATTCAGGTGAAAATAACGTTGCAATTATAACTGGGCCGAACATGGCAGGAAAATCCACTTACATGCGCCAGGCCGCGCTCATTGTTTTGCTTGCTCAAATTGGCGCTTATGTGCCGGCTTCTTCGGCTAAAATCGGAATAGTTGACAACATTTTCACGAGAATAGGCGCTTCGGATGACCTAGCCGCAGGGCAATCGACATTCATGGTTGAAATGAGTGAAGTTGCTGAAATACTTAAAAACTCGACTTCGAAAAGCCTTTTAATACTCGATGAAATCGGCAGAGGAACCTCAACTTTCGACGGAATGAGCATTGCTAGGGCTGTTCTTGAATATGTTGCCGACAAAAGAAAGCTCGGAGCAAAAACACTTTTCGCAACACACTATCATGAGTTAACTGAAATTTCAAAAGAGTTTCACAACGTGAAAAATTACAGCGTTGCGGTTGAAAATCAAGGCGAAGGAATAACCTTCCTGCACACTATTGTCGAGGGTGCTGTGGACGACAGCTACGGCATAGAAGTCGCTAAGTTGGCGGGTTTGCCTGCTTCAGTTATTTCAAGAGCGAGGGAAGTTTTAAGGCAGATTGAAGATTCCGAAGGCACTATGGCTCAGTCGATGACATGCTTTGCACAGAATGAAAGCAAAGAAGCTATGGACCCGAATATTTCGGAGATTTTAATGCAGCTTGGCGACATAAATATCAATAATTTAAACCCTATTGAATCAATGAACATACTTTATAAATTGGTGGGTTTGGCTCAAAATATAAGGAATTAACAGCAAAGTGGAGTAAAATATGAAAAGGATTAATATTTTAGACCCTGAAACGATTCAGCTTATTGCTGCAGGCGAAGTAACGGAAAATCCGGCTTGCGTCGTTAAAGAATTGCTCGAAAATTCGCTCGATGCCGGCGCAACGAGGGTTACTGCCGAGATAAAAAACGGCGGGATTAAAATAATAAAGGTTTCTGACAACGGCCACGGTATTTACCGTGATGACGTTAAGGACGCTTTTTCGCGCCATGCTACAAGCAAAATTAAAAACAAAGAAGAAATTGAAAATATAAATTCCTTGGGTTTTAGAGGCGAGGCTCTTGCGTCGATAGCTGCAGTTTCAAAAACTGAAATCGTAACAAAATCAAACAGCGAAATAATAGGAACGAAAATCACGGTAACCGGCGGTGAATTTGGCGAAATCTCGGATGCCGGAAGATTCATTGGAACGGATGTTTGCGTTAAAAATTTGTTTTTTAACACTCCTGCGAGAATGAAATTTTTGAAAAAAGAAACCACCGAAGGGAACAAAGTCGCTTCGGTTATAGACAAGCTTGCGCTTTCGCACCCTGAGGTTTCTTTTAAATTCATAAGAGACGGCAAACTTTGCCTTTTCAGCCCCGGCGATGGCAAGATTTCTTCGGCGGTTTATTCGGTTTACGGCAAAGAATTTTTAGAGGGTACGATTCCTTTAAGTGGCAGCCTTGATGGGATGAAAATTGCTGGTTTGGTAAGCAAACCTGAAAACTGCCGGCCGAGCAAAAGTTTGCAAATTTTTTTCGTCAACGGCAGGCTTATTAAAAGCAAGCTTATTTCAACCGCTCTTGAAGAGGCTTTCAAAAATTCCGTAATGGTTGGCAAGAGCCCTTACTGCGTTATTTACCTTAGTATTCCGGCGAATTTAGTCGACGTTAATGTTCACCCCGCGAAGACTGAAGTTCGTTTTGCGGACGAAAAGGCCGTTTCGGAGCTGGTTTTCAGCGCGGTTAAAAACTGCCTTATAAATAAAAACAAAAAAGACTTCGAAAAATGTATCCCTTCGGCAAAGAAAAGCGAAAATAGCCTTTCTTTTAAAGATGGTGCGGCTGCAGTTCAAAGCTTCGAAAACCCCGGCGTTATTAACTTTTTTAATTTGCAAAATCTGCTCAAACCTTCGGGGAATAAAAGCGAGAAAGTTTCGCTCACGGGCAAAAGCAGCCTTTTCATGAATAAATCTCTTCGCGAAAACTTTAAAGTCGTGGGCGAAGTTTTTGGGTGCTATCTTATTTTGGAATGCAAAAATGAACTCATTTTCGTGGATAAACATGCCGCTCACGAAAGAATAATATTTGAAAAAATGAAAAAAAGCTCAAGTGAATATAGTTCTCAGATGCTTCTTAACCCTGTGACTGTTACGCTTGAAAAGCAGGAATACTGCGCGGTTATTGAGAATTTAAATCTTTTTTCGAAATCAGGTTATGAAATCGAAGATTTCGGCCCGGGAACTGTTGTTGTTCGTAGTGCGCCAATGTATGAAGACATCAATGACCTTGCAAACTCGGTGATCGAAATTGCAAATTGCATTCTTGACAACAAAAAAAGCAGCGAAACCAAAAAATTAGAGTGGATATACCAAAATATTGCGTGCAGAAGTGCAATCAAAGCCAAGAGTAAAACCTCGGTTGAAGAGCTCGTGCAGCTGGTTAATGATATATCCGAGAACCCTCAGCTTAGGCATTGCCCGCACGGTAGGCCAATTTACATAAAATTCGATAAGAACTTTATCGCAAAACGTTTTGGGAGAATTTAAAGTGGAAAAAACAAAAATTTTGAGCATAATAGGCCCAACGGCAACCGGCAAAACAAATTTGGCCATAAATTTAGCCAAACAATTTGACGGCGAAATAATTTCGGGCGATTCCATTCAAATTTACAAAGAGTTTGACATTTTAAGCGCAAAACCTACCAAAGAAGAGCTCTCGGAAGTTAAGCATCATCTTGTTGATTTCCTTTCGGTTAATGAAACTTACAGCGTTGCTAAATTCAAAGAAATGGCTTCTGATTGCATTATAGACATTAAAAGCCGGAATAAATTGCCGATTTTAGTCGGCGGGACAGGCCTTTATATTGATTCACTTATTAAAAATATTGATTTTAGCGCTCCTTCTTCTGGCGAGGGCAAAAGTATTTCTCTTCCTGATTCCGGCGAGGAGCTCATGGAAATGCTTAAAAAAGTTGACCCCGAAAGCGCAGCAAGCATCCATGTTAACAACATAAAACGTTTAAAAAGAGCTTTGGAATTTTATTATACTGTTGGCTACCCGATTTCGAAACAAGTTTCGGATTCAAAGAAAATTGAGTCGCCTTATGAAGCTTGCAAAATAGGGCTTAATTTCAGGAACAGAGAAATTTTGTATTCCAAAATAAATAAAAGAGTCGATGAAATGGCTAAAAATGGCCTTTTGGAAGAAGCCGAAAAAGTTTATGCTCAAAATGAAGTGAGCAAAACTGCGCAGGCAGCGATAGGCTACAAAGAAATGGTGGATTACCTTGAGGGAAGAGAAACGCTTGAAGGAGCCTATGAAAACGTGAAAAAATTTTCAAGAAGATATGCCAAACGCCAGATTACATGGTTTAAAAGAGACGAAAATATTAACTGGATTTATATTGATGACTACAATGATTTTTCTCAAGTTGTAAAAAAGGCGAAAGAAATTACCGAAAAATTTATTCAGTGAGTGATTAAAAATGAAAATAAAAAAATCAAAAAGAAATAGAATAATATTCTTCATTTCCGCTGCGGCGGCAATGGCTTTTTATGTTTCAGTTTCGGCTATGCAAAGCAAAATAACGACGCAAGACGCCAAAATTGTGAACTTCAGCAATGACGTTTGTTCCAAGGGTTTTGCTGTGCGCAATGAAGAAATCATAGATTTTTCCGAAGGCGAAAATGAAAAAAACATGGTTTTTAATTTTTCAAATGGCGAGAAAGCGCCTAAAGGCTCGGTTATTGCTAATGTTTATGGCTCTGAAAGCGAAGCGAAAACAGCCTATGAATTCGAAAATTTGAAGAAAACTATAAATGAAATCGAAAGCAAACCCTTTTCTTATGCCGGAACAGGCGCAAAGTTTTTGAACCAAAAGGTCAATTTGGCAATAACAAAACTTTCGTCCGCTAAAACCTTTAAAGAAAAACAAAAAGCAAATCTTGAGCTTTGGGACTGCCTTAATAAAAAGGAAATTGGCCTTGGCAGGAAGGACAGCACCGAGAGCATAATAAAAAGTCTTAAGGCTTCGCAAAGCATTTTGAGTGTTCCGCAGGCTTTAAAGTCGGTTATTTCGCCTGAGTGTGGGCTTTTTATGAACAGTATTGATGGATTTGAAAATTCGGTCCCTTACGGCGAAATCCCGGAAAATTTTAACCCGGAAAATATAACTGCCGAAAGCAGCGAAAGAAAAGTTTTAGGCAAAATTATTAAAAATGACACTTGGTATATTCTTTTGAGAATCTCAAAAGACGACGCTGAAAAGATAAAAAAAGGCTCTGAATTTAGCCTTACTATTGAAGGCAAAGACAGCGCCAAGAATATCCCCTGTGAGGTTAAATCTTTGAATTGCAGCAATAACGATGAAAACTGCACGCTGATGCTTTCTTGCAACTATATAAACGAAGATCTTGCTGCAATTAGAAAAGAAAATTTCAAAATTTCGACCGGAAATTACTATGGAATTGAGATTCCAAACGAAGCGCTTCACAAAGAAAACGATGATTTTGGCGTTTATGTTAAGCGTGCGGGATATTTGAAATTCAAAAAAATAAATATTGATTTTTCAGGGCAGGAATTTTTAATTGCAAAATACGGGCCGGATTATTACGACGATGAAAATTACATTCAACCAGGCGATAAAATTGTTGTTAATGGCAAAAAATTATATAACGGTAAAAAAGTGAAGTGAAAGTTATTTAAGTACAATGATTTTTTTGTTAAATGAGCAATATTTTGTTGACATTCATTTGCATTGTTAAGATAATAAAATTAACATAGTACATATTTTACAAATAATTATTTAGTTTATTATTAGTTAATATGCTAGTATAAAAATAACAGGAGGAATAATAAAATGCCAGGAATAGTAGAAAAACTTAAAGAGATGTGGAATCCATCTGACGAATATTATGAAGAAAATGAAGAAGCTCAACAAATCGTGAATAAAGAAGAGCCTAAGCAGCTCAGAAGCGTTAGCAACGGTAAAATCGTTAGCATCAATTCGGGCGCAAAAGTTAAAGTGGTTCTTTCAAGACCTGAACATTTCGGCGAAGAAATTAAAAATATAGCTGATGAACTTTTGAAAATGCACACAGTTGTGCTCAATTTGGAAGTGACTCCGAAGTCTGAATCAAGGCGCTTGGTTGACTTTCTTAGTGGCATTGCTTATGCTATTGGTGGAAAAATCAAGAAGGTTTCGACTGATACTTTCGTTGTAACACCATGTAATGTTGACATTGAAGGTGAAGATCTTCTTAGCGAATTTGAAAACAAAGGCGTATATTTTTAACCTAAAATTATCCTCTTGCTTCTTGGCAAGAGGCATGGTTTATGATATAATATGGAAAATTTTGTAAAATTTAATTTAGGAGCTGATTTTTTGTTAAGCATCGAAGAAATCAAAAATGCAAGTTTTAAAAAAGCGCGATTTGGAGGCTACAAAGCCCAGGATGTGGACGCATTTTTGGACGATATTCAAACTTCTTATGAAGAAATGATGCGCGAAAACCGCAATCTTGCTTTAACCGTTCAAAAACTTGAAAGAGAGCTGAAAAAGTTCCGCGATGAAGAATCCTCTATAAAAGAAGTTATAGTTAATCTAAAATCTATTACCGAAAAATCAATCTGCGACGCTGAAACCCGAGCCAAAGAAGTCATTTCTGATGCTTCCAAAGCCTCTGAAAAAATGATAATTCAAGCAAAAAAAGAAGTTGCTACAGAAAAAGAAATTTTAAGCAGACTCAAAAAAGAATCAGGAAAACTTAAAGCTGATTTAGAAGATATTTACAAAAAACATATGGAAATAATTAAAAAAATTCCGGAATCTGAAACTGAAACCAAATTTTCGGATATACTCAGCGAATTTAAACTAAGCAGTTCGAACGAATGATTCTTTTTATTTTAATTTCCGCTTTAATCCCGATTTTAGACTTTGCCGCAAAATTTTTTGTTTTTAATAATTTGAGTGCCAGCGATGAAATTAAAACGTTTATTCCGTTTTTAAGCATCGTGAAAGTTAAAAATTTCGGCATTGCATTCGGTATTTTAAAAGGCCAAACAGGACTTTTAATTTTATTTATTTCAGTTATATTAATCGTTCTTTTATACCTAGTTTTTAGCAAAAAAATTAAAAGCAAGCAACTTTTGGTCGCTATTTCGTTTATCATTGGCGGGGGAATTGGAAATTTAATTGACAGAATGTTTTTTGGTTATGTTATTGATTATTTGAAGCTTTCTTTTTTTCCGCCGGTTTGCAATCTTTCGGATTATTTCATATGTTTGGGCGGGCTTATTATAGCTCTTTATTGCCTGAAAAAATAAAATTGCCATGTACGGAATGTACATGGTTTTTATTTTAACTAAGCTTTTTTAGCAAATTTGAGATTTCTTCTTTTGATTCATCAAGCTGACCGAATGAATATAAAATCGCGCCATTGTAACCAAGCTTTTCGAGAATGTCAATCTCTTTTGGCAAAATATTTTTGTCATCTTGCCAAGTTTTGTCGTCAAGCTCGGTGCCTATTTTATAAAGCGCAAGCCCGCCGAATAGCTTAACTCCAGTGTTTTTCGTCATCTCTTGCCAGGTTTTTGCAGCCTTTTCAAAGGGCATCACTTTATATTTAAGGCTCCAGTAAAGCTGCGGGCAAATGTAATCAATCACATTCATTTTGCACAGTTCCTGCGCGTCAATTCCCATTGCGTGGCATTTTTCGTTGTTGCCCAGTGGCGAAATGCCGAATTCAATATTTTTATTTGCGGATTTAACCACGCTGTGAGTCTCTTTTATAAGCTGCGTGATGCATTTTTTTCGCCAGGCAATTATATCTGAAACCTGGTTTTCTTCCATTGCGTAGTCTTTAATTTCAGTTGATTCAGGGTAAAAATAATCATCAAAATGAATGCCATCAACGTCATAATTCGAAACGATTTCTTTTATTCCTTCCAAAACCAAATTCTGCGTTTCTTCAAAGCCAGGGTTAAGGCAAACTGCGCCCCCTGATTCCAAGAAATATTTAAACGAACCTAGCTTGTAATAAGGGTTTTCGCTTGAAAGCTCCTCGGGCATATTTTTGAGCTTAACGCGAAGCGGGTTCACCCAAGCGTGGAACTTTATTCCGTTTCGGTGTGAAGTTTCAATCATGTATTTAAGAGGGTCAAACCCCGGATCTTTACCTTGAATTCCCGTTAAAAGATGCGACCACGGGAAGATTTTCGAAGGGTAAAGCGAGTCGCAAAACGGTCTGACATGAACATAAAGATTATTAACATGAAACTTTTTTGACTTTTCAATAACATCTTCAAAACGGCTTTTAAATGTGCTTTCGGTGCTTCCGCTGTCCGAAATGTTAAGGTCCATGTAAGTCACCCAAGCTCCGATATGCCGCTTGCTGGCGGCGTTTTCTTCTGTGCGGGCAGGGGGAGGCTCTTTCTTTATTTCTTGAGCCGGCATGTTTGAGTTGCTGCTTTTTTGGTTATTCCTAAAAACTGCGAACAAAGCCGGAACAAAAATGATCAGCGAAACTAAAAAAACAGATAATAAATATTTATGAGATGCTTTGATTTTAATCATCCCTCACGACTGATTTTTTATAAAGCTTTAAGAAGCTTTATAGCCTGAGTGGCGTCTGGAGAATTAAAAATGCACGTCCCTGAAACTACGATATCAACCGGGTAATTTTTAATCGTGCTAATCGTCTCCAAATTAACCCCTCCATCAATTTCTATGAGGCAATCAAGATTTTTATTTGTAATATTTTCCTTTAATATTTCAACCTTTTTCATTTGATTTGCCATAAATTTCTGCCCACCAAAACCCGGGTGAACCGTCATAACCAAAGCTAAATCAATTAATTCAAGATAGGGAAGTAGGGAAGTGACGTCGGTTTCAGGGTTGATTGCGAGGCCCGCTTTTATGCCAAAACTTTTGATTTTTTCAATTGTTTTGATAATATCGCTTTGCGATTCCAAGTGAAAGGTGATGATATCTGCGCCGGCACTTGCAAATTTTTCAATGTAATCATAAGGATTTGAAATCATTAAATGAGCGTCAAACGGCAAATTTGATTTATTTCTCATTGATTTTATAACTGCCGGGCCAAATGAAATATTCGGTACGAAATGACCGTCCATTACGTCCATGTGGACTAAATCTGCTCCGCAACTAGTTATTTTTTCAATTTCTAAACCCATCTTGGAAAAATCGCAAGCGAGCATCGAGGGTGAAACTTTAATCATTATTAGCAAACTTCCTTTTTTATATATTTTTTTAATTTCGAGCTCAAAAGCATCGCTAAGCCTAAGCCAAGCAAGGTTTTGATCAGATTATACGGCAGAACAACCGAAAAGAGCATTGATTTGATGGTAATTTCAGGGATAGAAAAGAAATTAAGCCAGCAAAAATAGTTAAGCATAAGCTTGAAAATAACGCTAAGAATAACGCCAAGAGAAATAATAATAATCTTGGCAGGCATAGGTTTGCGCCTTGAAACGCCAATTGCAATGACGAGAAAAACAGAAGCCAAGCGCATTATAGCGCCAATCCATCCCGAAGAACTGAAAAGCAAAGCTCTTATTATGGAAACAGTGAGCAAAACCGTGACGCCAGAGCGAGTGCCTGAAAAAATAGCAGCGAGGTAAACCGGCATGTCGGAGATGTCGGCTTTTAAATAAGGAAACACAGGAAACAAACTAAAGTTACTTATAAAAACAAGTATTAACGACATTACTGAGAACATGGAATTATAGACGATTAAAGAGACTTTATTTTTCTTCATTATTTTATCATCTCTCGACCTATACAAAATATTCATTTTGTATAGGTCAGAATAATCTTAATTTTAGGTATTATAGTTTTGCTGCCCAAATAAACCAATATAGATATATTTAGGAAAGTTGATTATAAGCTATATAGAAATCTTTAAAGCTTCTTCATAAAGATTAATATCGAAATGCTTTTTTATTTTCAAAGCTTCGTCGATATTATAGTCTATAATTCTGTCGCACTTGCTTGAAATTGCTTTGCTTTCTGAGCTATTAAAAATTGTTTTCACTGCATGTGATCCCATTATTCCTGCTAAAACTCTGTCTCTAAGCGTTGGTGAACCTCCGCGCTGAACGTGGCCCAAAATCGTGCACCTGGATTCGATTCCTGTGCCTTCAGTTATTTTGTTTGAAATTTCCATTGTTTTTTCGCAACCTTCTGCAACTACTACTATAAAATGCCTTCTGCCTAAATTTTGAGTATATTTAATTTTGTCGATTACATCTCTTTTGAAATCATATTTTACTTCAGGAATTAAAATTGCAGTAGCTCCAACGGCCATTCCTATGTTAAGAGCTATATCACCACATTTTCTTCCCATAACTTCAACCACGCTACACTTTTCGTGTGATCTAGCTGTATCTCTTAGTTTATCTACCATTTCAACGCCCGTATTCATTGCGGTGTCGTAGCCAATTGAATAATCCGTGCAGGCAACGTCGTTGTCAATCGTCGCAGGGATAAAAATGCTTCTTATGCCGTTGTCGCTTAGTGCCTTTGCCCCTTTGAGGCTTCCATTCCCGCCAATGACCACAACTGCATCCAGGCCACGCTCTTTGCAGGTTTTAACTGCTTGCTCAGTTCCCTCTTCCGTTTTGAATTTTTCGTCGCGAGAACTATACAAAATCGTTCCGCCTCTGTGAAGAACATCCGAAACGGTTCTTAGATTCATCTCGAGCATGTCGCCGGTTCTAAGACCCGTGAAACCGCGCATAATTCCCCACACTGTCACGCCGTTTTCAATCGCTAAACGAGTCACAGAGCGAATCGCAGCATTCATTCCGGGGGCGTCTCCGCCGCTTGTGAGAATGCCAATATTTTTAATGTTCAAACTAAGTGCCTCCTACCTATTTATTGTTTATAAGATCAAGTGTAAGCCTTGCGATTGCCAGCTCTTCATTCGTTGGAATCACAAAAACTTTGATTTTAGAGTCATTTTTAGAAATAATTTCTTCTTTGCCGAGTTTTGCATTTTTGTTTTTTTCGTCGTCAAGCTCAAGGCCCATGAACTCAAAATGCTTGCAAATTTTTTCGCGGTGCATCCATTGGTGTTCGCCGATTCCTCCAGTGAATATAATAGCGTCGCACCCGCCAAGAATAGCTATGTAGCCGCCGATATACTTGGTTATTTTGTAAATCATCATTTCATGAGCAAGCTTCGCCCTTTTATTTCCGTTATTTTCGGCTCTTAAAATGTCTCTGTCGTCGCTTCCAACGCCCGAAACGCCCTTAAGCCCTGATTCTTTGTTAAGAATATTCCCGATTTCTTCTAAAGAAAGCGATTTTTCCTCAGCCATTTTTATAATCACCGAGGGGTCCATCGAACCTGAGCGAGTTCCCATCATGATTCCGCCGAGGGGCGTCAAACCCATGCTCGTGTCGATTGCTTTGCCGTTTTTTATGGCGGTTATCGAAGAGCCATTTCCGAGATGGCAGCTTATAATTTTCAGGTCTTTTATGTCTTTATTTAAAATTTTCGCCGCGGCATTGCTCACGAATTCATGCGAAGTGCCGTGGAATCCGTATTTTCTGATTCCGCACTTTTCGTAGTATTCATAAGGAATCGGGTAAACAAAGGCATAGTCAGGAATATTCGAATAATAAGAAGTATCGAAAACTGCAACTTGAGGAATTTTATTCCCGAACATTTTCGTGCAGGATTTTATTCCTGAAATGCTTGCTTTGTTGTGAAGCGGCGCAAGAGGAATGAGCGACTCGATTTTTTTAATCACTTCGCCGTCAATAATCACCGGACCGGTGAAATATTCCCCTCCGTGGACCACTCTGTGCCCGATTGCGGCAATTTCATCCATGCTTTTTATAACGCCGATTTCTTTGCTCGTTAAAATATCTTTTAAATGATTAAAAGCATCGTCGTGATTTTTCACATCATGGAAATCTTCGCAGATTCTTTTATTTTCAAACGTTTTGTGGTGGAATTCGGTGTCGTTTTGACCTATTTCGGCGAATTTACCCTTGCAAAGAATTTTTTCGCTATTCATGTCTATGAGCTGATATTTCAGCGAGGAACTCCCTGAATTAAGAACTAAAATTTTAATGGTAAGTCACTTCCCTTCAAAAAATTCGGTTAAATTATTTTATCTTGCAACTTCTGATGTGCCTTTTTCATGGAGGTATGTTGCCTCGAGGTCCGCGATGTGAAGTTTCACGGCTATTGGGAATTTATCGTAAGCCAGACTTATTGCATAGCTGCCGCCTTTCACCGCTTCGTCAAACCCGCCCATGTGCCATCTTATAGCCATGGCTTCGGCTGTTTTTAACCTCATGAATCTTTCTATTAAAAACACAGATTTCTCACCATGGCCGTAAGGAAAGGCGTCTTCAACGCTGTAAAAAGGGACCTTTTCCCAAGTTCCGGTGACTTCGTTTTTAACGTTTCTCTGCGAAATTTTATAATATTGAACTTTGCAAATATCATGCAAAAGCGAAACGATTGCAAAACTTTCTTTGCTGTCTTTTGTTTCTTCAAAGTGTTTCATCATAACGTTGTAAACATTAATGCTGTGCTTTAAAAGGCCGCCTTCGCACGCACAGTGGTATCTAGTGCTTGCAGGAGCAGTGAAAAAATCTGTCCCTTTGAGCCATTCAAGGAGCTTTTTCGAGCCTTCTCTCGTTATGTTGCTTTCAAATATATCTATAAATTCGTCTTTTAAACTCATCTTATTTTTTCCTTTCCTAAATGATACTAATCATTATACACATTATATAAGTAAATTACCATTTTTATTTAAATTTTATCTGTATATAAAAGTAACTGCCTGACAATAATAAAATTGGAGGTGCTAAGAGATGAAAATCAAAAACGAAAACATTCAAGAGCAATTTGAAGAAAAACCCGAAAGACATCCTAAGTTTTATGTCGCTTTGCTCGTGTGTCTTGCAGCGGTTTCGGCGGCAGGCTGGTCGACTTATAAAACGGTTAAAGAATTTGTTACTCCTCAAAAAAGCAACAGCCCAAGGATTTCAAAACCGAAAAATAACCCACCAATGAAACAATCAACCGTTAAAAGTGACATTTTAAACGAAAACGACAGCTTCGAAAAAAAGCAGGCTATTCCTTTTGAGAAAAAACCTGAGAAAGAATCTGCAAAACCTGCTGATGCCCCAGCAGAGAAAGAATCAGACGCCGACGAAGAAAAAGTGAAAGCAGTTTGGGCAGAAAACGAAAGGCCGGAAGAAAAACCGGAAATTTCTTATCCAACTGATAACGTAGTGACGAAAGAATTCAGCGGCGACACACCAGTTTACAGCAAAACTTTTTGTGACTGGAGATCACACGAAGGAACGGATTTTAGAGCTGAAAAAGGCAGCACAGTTAAATCCATAACATCAGGTGTTGTGGCTGACGTTTATGAAGATCCGTCTTATGGAACAACAGTGGTTATTTCTCATGACGGTGGATTCACTGCATATTATTCGGGCCTTGAGAAAAATGTACCCGTTAAAAAAGGTGCTAAACTCAAAAGCGGTGATGAAATAGGCAAAATAGACAAAGTTCCTTGCGAAGCAGCTGAAGGCGAAAATCACCTTCACCTTGCAATTAATCAAAAAGGAAAATTCATCGACCCACTTTTAATTCTTGACAAAGAAAACTAAAACTCTCGGCTATTCGCCGGGAGCTCTTTTTTAATGCAAATTTTTTTAAAATGATGTAACATTGAGATATGAAAAATCTATTTTAAGAAGGTTTGAAAAAATGAAATTTAAAAGTTATATTATCTTGCTGCTATTTGTCGTGTGGCTTTTCTGGGCTGTGATTTACATTGGGAACCACCACATTTGCAGCACTGTTTTTGAAATAAAAAGCCATAAAATTCCTGAAGAATTTGATGGTTACACAATAGTTCAGATTTCGGATTTACATAATACCAAATTTGGTAAAAATCAAGCTAGGCTCATCAAAAGAATTGAGCAAAACAAGCCAAACATAATAGTCATTACGGGCGATTTGGTTTATAAACGTAGCGAAAACATAGAAAAAGAAATAAGCGACGTGACTGAATTTATAAATAATATTGTCAAAATTGCCCCTGTTTATTTCGTTACCGGGAACCATGATATTCAGGTTGGGAAAAAATATGCAAGTAAAATTAAAGAAAACCTTGCCAATGCCGGCGTAACCTTGCTTGAGGAAAATTCCGTTAAATTGAATTTCAAAGGTAAACATATAAATTTAGCAGGAATTAACGACCTGGAAATGTATTTAAAAGATTATAACGATGAATATATAAAAAGCGAAAAAGGGATGAAAGAAATTGACGAAGAAATAGTTAACGACTGCCTTGCGAAAATAAAACTAGATTATTCTGAATTTAATGTGTTATTATCTCACAAACCGCAGTTCGTGGAAATCTATGCTAAATATAAATACGACCTCGTTTTCGCCGGGCATGCTCACGGCGGGCAAATAAGACTGCCGTTTATAGGCCCACTTGTAGCGCCAGGCCAAGGATTATTCCCGAAATATGCGTCTGGTTTGCACACTTGCGGAAACACAAAAATAATCATAAGCCGAGGGCTCGGGAAAAGTAAAATACCGTTTAGATTCCTTAATGACCCTGAATTGGTAGTTTGCAAACTTTATAATGAACGATAATACCAAAGCTTGTTTTATTTAATTACTTGTTCATAAATTATTTCTTTTGCTGTGTTTAAAAAAACGGAATTGGTGATTTTCACTGAACTTGAAATTTTAAGAATTTTTCTTACATTTTCTTCAGAAATTTCGACAGCTCTTTTAATCGCGTTATTAATTGAAACTTCAACTGAATTTGGCGAAGTATGGTGGTATGCAGCAATTTTACGATATATTTCGCTAACAAAAGTCATTTCTTTATTTTGAAGCATACAAAGTAAAGCCTCGCCTATGTATTTATATCCAACAAAATTAGCCGGTATACAAGTTTCTCTTAAAATTTTTTTGGTCACTTCTATTCTTTTTACCAATATTTCATTGTCACCATCATAAATTATGTCCTTGCTTCTTTGTATGGTTCTGTCCATTTTTAATCCTCCGATGTTAATGTAATTTAAAATCACCGTGATAAGTTATCACATTATCTAGATTATAAAATCCATTCGGGCGAAATGTCAACTTGAAAGTTAAATTTCTGGGTTTTATATATTATAAAGAGATTTAAACTCAAAAAAATTAATTATAAATCACAAATTAAAAGCCCGATGGTATTGTTATACCACCGGACGAGCTTTATTTTAATAGACTAAAGATTTTAGAAAAGAAATAAGAGACGCTATAAGAAATATTAAGAAAAATGTTAAAATTCCAACCAAAATTGAAATTATGATTGAAGATATTTCAAGCGCGACCGATACAAGCACAATCGAGGTTAAAATAGTGCCAAATATACCAGCTAGTAAACATCTTAAATTTTTAATAAGGCTTCCTCTTAAAGCGCTGCAAGAACTGCAACCACCCACAGCCGCCAAAACCGCAACATAAACTAGCGCCGCAGCTCCGATGCTAAAAGCAACCCATATTCCATTTAAAATTAGAGGTGTAAGTCCTAACGAGAAAAGGATTGCCACTATTATACCCGCAATAATACCGAGTAAAATCCCAGCTGTGCTGCAACAAGGTCTGCAACTGCTTAAACTGTTTGTTGTCTTCATTTTTATCACTCCCCTCTTTGTTATACTATGGGCTTCAAAGCTTTTTTGTTAATGATCTTTATCTTCATTTAAATAAATGATATAATTAAGCCTGGTGAGGTGAATCAAATGCTGATATTAGGCATTGACCCAGGCTATGCGATCGTTGGCTGGGGAGTAATAGAATACAAAAACAGCAAATTCACTGCAAAAGATTACGGTGCAGTGCTGACGGATTCGAAAGATGATTTTCTTTTAAGGCTTGAAAAAATATACGATAGAATAACAGAAATAATAAAAATATATAACCCTGATGCTATTTCAATTGAAAAGCTTTATTTCCAAAATAACCACAAAACGGCAATAGACGTTGCCCAAGCCAGAGGAGTTACGCTCCTTGCGGCGAAAAAGTGCGGTGTTCCTATTTTTGAATACACGCCGCTTCAAATAAAAAGCGCCCTCACAGGTTACGGCAGAGCTTTGAAGCCTCAGGTTATGCTCATGGTTACAAGGCTTCTTAATTTAAAAGAAGTCCCCAAACCTGACGATACCGCCGACGCCTTAGCCGCGGGCATTTGCCACGTGCAATCCCTTGGAAGGCACTACGTTGCGGGGCTTATTTCGAAAAATAAATTCACAGGAGTGTGACAGTAAAGTGATATACAGTTTAACCGGCAAAATAATGCTTGCCAAAGACAACTTTCTGGTTGTTCAGTGCGGCGGAGTTGGATACAAATGCATGTGCTCTTTGTTCACGCAGGCGGCTTTGAGGGAAAAAACCGAAGAAGTCACGGTTTATACATATTTAAATGTGCACCAAGATAGCGTTGAGCTTTTTGGTTTTTCAAGCGAAATCGAGCTTGAACACTTTAAACTTTTGATTTCGGTTTCAGGCGTGGGGCCAAAAGCTTCGCTCGGGATACTTTCGTGCTTCCCTTCAAGCGAACTTGCGGGCATAATTTCAAACGCAGACAGCAAAGCTTTGACTTCTGCACCGGGAATTGGCGCAAAAACTGCAAAGAGAATAATTTTGGAGCTAAAAGATAAATTTTCGAAAATAAATTCTTCAGAAGAAACCGAAAGCATCGCCGAGATGCCGTCTTCAACAACGGCAGGCAACAAAGCCAAGGCTTTAAATGCTTTGATGTCTTTAGGATTTTCAAAGCCTGAAATAACGCCATGGCTTGCAAACCTTAGCCAGAATCTTTCGGTTGACGAAATGATAAGCATGACGCTTAAAAACATTGGAAAAGGAGGCTGATTTAAATGGAAGAAGAAAGAATTGTAGACCCCAGCGAAATTTCAAATGAAGAGGACGTTAGCCTCAGGCCTAAGACTCTTGAAGAATACGTTGGGCAAGATAAAATCAAAGAAAATCTCAAAATTTTCATAGAAGCGGCGAAAATGCGCAGCGAACCCCTTGATCACGTTTTACTTTATGGCCCTCCTGGCCTTGGCAAAACGACCCTTTCAATGATAATAGCAAACGAGCTTGGCGTGAACATCAAAATCACTTCAGGCCCTGCAATCGAAAGGCCCGGAGACCTTGCTTCGCTTCTTACCAACCTTTCGCCGGGGGATGTTCTTTTCATTGATGAAATTCACAGGCTTTCAAGGCACGTTGAAGAGATTCTTTACCCCGCCATGGAAGACTTCGCAATCGACATAGTAACCGGCAAAGGCCAAATGGCAACTTCATATCATCTTCAGCTTCCGAAATTCACTTTAATCGGTGCAACAACTCGTGCTGGGCAGCTGAGTGCTCCTTTGCGCGACCGTTTTGGTGTGGTTTTGCGGCTTGAAATGTATAATAACAGCGAGCTTGCTTCGATAGTCAAAAGGAGCGCTTCGATTTTAAAAGCGAAATACGAAGATGACGGCATTTTGGAAATAGCCTCGCGCTCAAGAGGTACGCCGAGAATTGCAAACAGGCTTTTGAAAAGGGTGCGTGACTTTGCGCTCGTTATGAACGACGGGAAGATAACTCACGACGCTGCGAAGGAAGCCCTTGACAGGCTTGGGATTGACGCTCTGGGACTTGACTGGAACGACAGAAGAATCCTCGATACGATAATCAGGCTTTATGGCGGCGGGCCAATAGGCCTTGAAACCTTGGCGGCTGCAATAGGCGAAGAAGCCATAACGATTGAAGATGTTTACGAGCCGTTTTTGATGCAAATAGGTTTTTTAAACCGCACTCCTCGAGGAAGATGCGTGACCGAAGCGGCATATAATCATATGGGATACAACAAACAAGAAAAACTTTGGAGGTAATTTTTTAAATGGGTAAATTTTTTGGCACAGATGGAATAAGAGGGGTTGCAAATAAAGAGCTAACATGCGCCCTTGCACTGAAAGTTGGCATGGCAGTGGCCTATACTTTGGGCAAAGGCTCGAAGATTTTGGTTGGAAAGGACCCAAGAATTTCATCAAACATGCTGGAAGCTGCGCTTCTGGCAGGAATCAGCTCGATGGGCGCAAATGCAGTTTCTTTGGGCGTTGTTCCAACTCCGGCAGTTGCATACCTTACTTTGGAAGAAAAAGCCGACGCAGGAATAATGATTTCAGCTTCCCACAATTCTTTTGAATTTAATGGAATTAAAATTTTCGGGAATAAGGGCTATAAGCTCCCTGACGAGATGGAAGAAAAAATCGAGGATTTAATCTCTAGAAACATTGACGATTTGCTCCCGGAAGCAGAGGCTATCGGCAAAATTGAAAAATGCGCAGATGCAATCGAAAAGTACGCAAAATATATAAAAAATGCTGTAAAACTACCTGAAAAAAAGGAAATAAAAGTGCTTGTGGACTGCTCGAACGGTTCTTCTTCGTTTACTGCAGAAAGGATTTTCGGCGAGCTTGGAATTAAAGCTGATTTCATCTTCCACTCCCCTGACGGAATAAACATCAATGAAAATTGCGGCTCGACCCACATTGAAAATTTGGCAGAAAAAGTGAAAGAAAAAAGCTATGACATTGCCTTTGCTTTTGACGGCGATGCCGACAGATGCCTTGCTGTTGATGAGCTCGGGAACGTGATTGATGGTGATTTTATTCTTGGAATTTGCGCCGATCACATGAAGAAAAACGGCACTTTGAAAGGAAATGCTTTGGTTGGAACGATAATGTCTAATATGGGGCTTAAAAAGTTCTGCTCTGAAAACGAAATAAGATTCGAAGAAACAAACGTTGGCGACAGATGCGTCCTTGAAAGGATGACTCAAAAGGGCTACAGCCTTGGCGGAGAACAATCCGGCCATATTATATTCCTTGAAAATTCAACCACTGGCGACGGCCAATTAACGGCTCTTAAATTAATCGAAATTTTGCTTTCTTCAGGCAAAAAAGCCTCGGAACTAAGAAAAATCGTGAAAAAATACCCTCAAAAATCTTCCGCAGTTAAAATTAATTTCAGTCAAAAAGGCATGTTCGCTAAAAACGAAGAGATAAAAGCCTATTTGGAAGAAGTTAAAAAAGAAATCGGAAATAAAGGCAGAATAGTAGTAAGAGAATCGGGCACAGAGCCAAAAATCAGGGTTATGACCGAGCACGAAAGCGAAGAAGCAGCCGAAGAAATAACGAAAAAGCTGGCTGAAACCATAAGCAAAATGATGGAAAAATAAGAAAGGTAAAAAAATAAAATGAGATTTACAACCTTTAAAGATTACGAGCTTCTTGACGCTTCAAACGGCGAAAGGCTCGAAAGATGGAACGACAAAATTTTAATCCGCCCGGACCCTCAAATAATCTGGAACACCGAGAAAAAAGACCCGCGCTGGAACCAAGCAAACGCAATTTACCACCGTTCAAACACGGGCGGCGGCCACTGGAAAATAAAAAACCTCAAGGAAGAAAGCTGGAATATCAAGTACGGTGAGCTTAATTTCAACGTTAAACTCATGAATTTCAAGCACACGGGCGTCTTCCCTGAACAGGCGGTTAACTGGGAATTTTTCAAAAAGGTGATAAATGGCAAACCTCTTAAGATTCTCAATCTTTTTGGTTACACGGGCTGTGCTTCGCTCGTTTGCGCAAAGGCCGGGGCCAAGGTTTGCCACGTGGACGCCTCCAAAGGCATGGTTTCGTGGGCAAGGAGCAACGCTAAAGATTCCGGGCTTGAAAATGCTTCTATCAGATGGATAGTAGACGACTGCGAGAAATTCGTTATGCGAGAAATTCGCAGAGGAAATAAATACGACGGAATAATAATGGACCCTCCTTCTTACGGAAGAGGCCCGAAAGGCGAGATTTGGAAACTTGAGGAAAAACTCTATGATTTCGTTTCGCTTTGCGCCAAGCTTCTTTCAGACGATGCCAAATTTATGATGATTAACTCTTATTCCACAGGAATTTGCGCCGGGGCTATCTCTTATTTGATGTCTTCGATTATAGACAAGACTCACAAAGGCAGCGTTTTGGCTGATGAAATCGGGCTGAAAGTTTCTTCGAGCGGGCTTATGCTTCCTGCAGGCAACACTTGCATCTGGATGAGCGAAAGCTTGAAAAGAGCTGAGGCCTTTGAGTAAATTCACCGAGCTTAAAAACGTTAGCTATGAGTTAAACGGCAGGAAGATACTCAAAAACATAAATTTTGAAATAAATAAAGGCGATTTTATTTCGGTCGTTGGACCGAATGGCTCGGGCAAATCAACCTTTGCGAAACATTTAAATGGCGTTTTAATTCCAAGCTGTGGCGACGTTACCGTAGACGGCAAAAATACCAAAAATGATGAAAAACTCTTTGAAATAAGGAAAAAAGTTGGAATGGTTTTTCAAAGTCCTGACAATCAAATCATTGCGAGCACTGCCGAAGAAGAAATTGCCTTCGGGCTTGAAAATTTGTGTGTTCCAGTCTGCAAAATAAAAGAAAAAATAAGTAGTGCTCTGGAAGAAGTTGGCCTTGGTGGCTTTGAAAAAAGCCTCACGCATACTCTTTCGGGCGGGCAGAAGCAAAGGCTTAACATAGCCAGCGTTTATGCGATGATGCCTGAAATGATAGTTTTCGATGAGCCGACCTCGATGCTTGACCCTGAAGGAAGAAAAGCCATTCTTAGGTTGATAAAAAAACTTAATGAAAACGAAGGAATAACCGTGGTTTTGATCACTCATTTCATGAGCGAGGCGCTGCTTTCTGATAAAACAGTTTTAATCGAAAACGGCGAAATCACAAAAATCGCAACGCCGGAAGAATTTTTTTTAAATGAGTCCTGCACAGAGTTTATCTCCCCCACTCAGTCAGCTGAGATTTTGTTTTTCCTTAAAGATCTTGGAAAAGATCTTGGATTTGACGTTTCTTTGGAAGCCTTCAGCGAAGAACAGTGCGCAAATGAAATAATAAAAATTTTAAGTTCCGGGGTGAGAAAATGATTGCTGCTAAAAATCTTTCTTATGCATACACTCTCGCAAACGGCAAGAAAATCACCGCCGTGCAGGACGTCAGCTTTGAGCTTGGCAGCGGTGAAATTTTGGGGATTATCGGCAAAACTGGTTCGGGTAAGTCTACTTTAGTTAGCGTTTTAGCCGGAATTTTAAAACCTCTTAGTGGGGCGGTTTTTCTTGGTGGCAAAGATATTTTTGAAAATGCAAGCGAAATGAGTTTTAAAATTGGCATCGTTTTTCAATATCCGGAATATCAGCTTTTTGAAGATACAGTTTTTAACGACATCGCTTTTGCCCCGAGAAACAAGGGCCTTGGCGAAAAAGAAACCGAGAAAACGGTTAAAGAAATGGCTTCGGCCTTTGGGATTAAAGATGAAATTTTGAAAAGCCCGCCGTTTAATCTTTCGGGCGGCGAGAAAAGAAAGTGTGCCATCGCAGGCGTTTGCGCTATGAAACCTGAGGTTTTAATCCTCGATGAACCAACTGCGGGGCTTGACTTTAAAAGCAAAAAAGCCCTTTTTGATTCGATTAAAACTTACTGCAAAAAAAGCGGCCAAAGCGTTATATTCATTTCTCATGTGATAGAAGAAGTGATTGAAATTTCGGATAAAATCCTCATGCTTAAAGACGGCAAAACGGCTTACTATGGCGATAAAAAAGGATTTTTTGAAAATTTCGAAGATATTAAAGATTTCACCCCTGAAGTTTTTAATATAATGAAAGCTGTGAAAAGCGCGGGATATAACGTGAGAGAAAATATTCTGACAATAAGCGAGGCAAAAAATGAGATTTTAAGGCTTCTTAAGCAGTCGGCGGTGATAAAGTGATTAAAAAAATAACAATCGGAAAATATATACCCGGGGATTCCATCCTGCATAGGCTTGACACTCGCTCGAAAATTTTAATCTCAATTGCTGTAACAACGCTTTCATTTTACATAAAAAATGTTTTTCTTTTGGCTTTTGTGTTTTTAATTTGCTCGCTGGGGATCAAGCTATCAGGCGTTAAAATCTCAAAATTTTTAAAGTCAAACCTGCCACTTTTGCTCTTTTCTTTGCTAACAACTTTGATGGGCATAATTTTTGAAATTCACTCAAATTTGATAACGAAAGGGCAATTTTTCATTTCGCAAAAATGTGTCGAAAATAGCGCTATGGTGTTTTTTAGGTTAATGTCGCTAGTTTTCACGGCTTCGGCATTAATGTTCACGACTTCGCCAAGCGAAATTTCTTTCGCGATTGAAAAAATTTTAAAACCACTTAATTTAATCGGGCTTAACTCAAGGGACATAGCCTTGACCATAACTATCACCCTTCGGTTCATTCCAACGGTTTTCGAGCAAGCAAACAAAATACTAAATGCGCAAAAATCACGAGGAGCAAACTTTAAAAATAAAAACATTTTAAAGACAATAAAAACACTTTTTTCGGTTTTAATTCCGCTTTTGGTTTCTTCGGTAAATAGGGCTGATGACTTAGCCACGGCGCTTGAATCTCGCTGCTATGACAGCCAAAAACCACGCACAAAGTTTAAAACCTCGAAGTTCAAAAAAGAAGATTACATTGCATTTTTGATTTTGGGTTTATTTATTTTAGGAGTTATTTTATGCAAAACAATTTTAGGAATTTAATGCTTAGCATATCTTACGACGGAAGCCCCTACCACGGCTGGCAAGTTCAAAAAAACGCCATCACCGTGCAAGAGGTTTTTCAAAGTGCGCTCGAAAAAGTTTTGAAAGAAAAAGTTGACATTAAAGGCTGCAGCAGGACGGATTCTTTCGTTCATGCAAATATGTATTGCGTTAATTTCCAAACGTCCAATTTGATTAAACCCGAAAATATGATCCTGGCTATGAATCGTTTTTTGCCTGACACAATAGCCGTTAATGGAGCATGCGAAGTGCCGATGGATTTTAACGCCCGGTACAACTGCCTTGGCAAAGAATACATATATAAGATCTGGAATAACAGAGTCAAAAACCCTTTCATGGGCAGATATGCTCTTCATTACTGGTATAACTTGGACATAGAACTCTTAAGAAAAGCAGCAAAACACTTTCTAGGCGCGCATGATTTTACTTCTTTCGCAACACTTGACCAAAGAGACCCGACAAACATGGTGCGGACGGTTCAAAGCCTTGAAATAAATAAAAATAAAGACTTAGTGGAAGTTAAAATCAGCGCTGACGGGTTCCTTTACAACATGGTGAGAATAATCGTCGGGACGCTTTTAAGAGTGGCCCAAGGCAAGATAAAACCCGAAGAAATACCGAAGATAATAGAAGCAAAAAACAGGAAATTCGCAGGACCTACGGCCCCACCGCAAGGGCTTTATTTAAACAAAGTTTTTTACAAAAATATAAAATTTTAAAGAGCGTGAGAATATGAAAATAAAAGAAATAATTTTAAAAATTCGGCAGTTCATAAAAAAAGAACCCAAATTGGTTTCAGACTTAAAAAACATAGCACTTATGCTTCTTTTCTGCTTTTTGTTTTTATTTTTCTTCGCAAACCGAGCAAAATTTTACCCTGAAAATATAATCCTTTATCTTGAAGGAAAGTTCAAATCTGTTTCTTTTGAATATAGCTTCCCGGCTGAAATCGAAGGCCAAACGGCAATCGTTGACGAAAATATCAAAACCCTCGGCGGAGACCCCGTTGTTTTAAGCGGCACATCTTTTAATGTGTTTAACGGTTTTGGCAAACTACTTAGGACTGAAAAGCACAATTTAGCCACCCCGAGATTCAAAACTGGCGGAATTAGAGCTATTCTTTATGATGTTGGCGGCAAAAATTTTCAGGTGCAATCCGTTGCAAAAACTCTTTTTAAATCCCGAAGCAACGAAAATATCCTTTCATGTGACATTGCCGAAAGCGGGAATTACGCCACTTTGACTGAATCTCATGGTTATCTTTCAGAAGTGAAAATATATAACCACGAAAACACCGAAAAATATAAATATTGCTTTTCAGAGTGCCATGCCAGCGACGTTTCGGTTCACCCCACTGATAACAAATGCCTAGTTTCGGGGATTTCTTTTGCAAACGGCAAAATAAATTCGCTGATTTATGCCCTTGATTTTAAATCCGAAAAACCCGAAAACGTTTTTTCTTTGGATGAAAACACCGTTATGCACGTTCATTATTTCCAAAACGGCAATATTTTAGCAATTGGGGATAAATACGCCGCGGTGATAAACCAAAAAACTAAGCATATTCAAAAATTTGATTTCATCAATCTTGGATACTTTAAATTTTATAGTTTCACTAAAGAATACGGCGCAGTTTTCTGCTTTTCTGAATCATTTGGCAAGAAAAACGATGATAAACTTATTTTGCTTGATAATTTCGGCAAAACCGGTAACCCTATCCAAACAAATGCAAGCCTTAAAAAAATCGCGCACTGCAAAAACAGAATTGCCGGCCTTTCAAACGAGAAAATTCTGATTTATAGTCTTGATGGGCACTTTGAAGGCTCGGTGCGCACTAGTCAAAATTTTAGTAGTATTGCTTTTGGTTCTGACTCTTTAGTTTATGCCACTGCTAACACAACGCTTGACAGAGTTAAAATACATAATCTTGAAAAATAAATAAAACCCACGCTATTTAGGCGTGGGGATTTTTTAATACATTTTAGAAGCTACACCATATTCCTTTTTTATATAACGAATTGTATTAGTTACAAGACGTTCAAATATTCCTGTATCCAAATTAGTACTTAAATTTGCACCTGCACTTCTTACGCCGGCAATGCTAAACAAAATTTTCAAAAACACCTTTTCATATTCTTGAATATTTATCTGGTTTTCTGCCTTTAAATCTTTATTATTTTTTCCATATCTGTATTGAATGTATTTTTTAACTTTATTTTGCACTACTCCCATGTCTGTAATCATTAATTTTGTGAGTTTGGCAGCACGGTTTGTGCGTTCTACCTTGTTGTCTTTACTTATTCCTTCAATTTTTACATGCTCCTTCACTACGGAGTCGATATAATCTTCTATAGGTTTTTTTACCTCATTCTCAAACTTTGTGCCAGTAAACCAATCTACAACTGTATTGACTCCTGTAATAAATTGACTGCTATTCTTATATTTCTTTTCTGAATTTTTAACGTACGAATACATGTCATCTAGTAAGCTTAAAAACTCATTTCTATCTTTTTCAACTAAAAAGTTATAGTTTATATTACGACCAGTTTTGCTTAAAGCTTTTCTTTTGATTGCCTTAAATTTATTTAAAATTTCTTCTTGTTCACCTCCCAAGCTTTTTAAGCTACTTTTCAATTCCTTCTTTCTTTTTTCAAGTATTTCCTCTTCTTCTATGGTTAATGATTCACTTTTGAAAAATCCCATGGCAATTCCTCCTTAATTTTAGTTTGATTATGCGAATTTATGTGCATAATTCACTTTATATGTCAATTATAACCTTGCTGAAGAAATTGTCAAGTATTTATATAAAAATTATATAAAACAGGATAATGGTATGCAATAACGCACTTTGTAGTTATTTACTTACTTGGATGTAAGCAATAAAGAGAAATTTGAAAATGTAATAGAGAGTTTTAACAAATAAAAGTGTAAACATATAAAGGTGTAATGTAGAGTTTTAACAAATATCAGATAAGAATTTTAAGAAATATAGAACTTTAATCAAAAGGGAATTTTTTTGGGAGCGATAGAAATTCAC
>OLOA01000038.1_pt1 | contig 137837 bp, 142 predicted proteins | sample 1672201 | NCBI WGS metagenome assembly OLOA01 (sample SAMEA3136658, study PRJEB25190) | human gut metagenome
GTGTTGCAGATAAGCGAAAGAGAGAAGAAGCTGAAGCAGATTGCAAGAAGAAAAAAGAAGGTATAAGATCAGGCAAATATCCTTGGGGTAAGTATATGACTCCGCCGGAAGATGAAACGAACAACTCGGATGGGGAGGAATAAGATTATGATGTCTGGAAACAATCTTGATACAGCAGTAACGGGCGTATGTGTCGGTTTGGCTGAGACAAAGCAGCTTGCTACCTGTGAGTTCACCTATAACAATGGTGCCGTAGCAAAGGATGCACCTAATGGCGAACCTTTATATTTAGGATTTGTGAGTTTTGCAGAAATGGACATGTTTATAGAGACTTTACAGCGGATGAGTATAGACCTTAAACGTAACCTAACTCACCCGGTTGAAGGAGGTGACAAGCATGAGTAAGGAGTATGACAAATATATTAAAGAGCATAAGGTTGCAGTTATGAAAGCTTATACGTGGCTTTTGGATAATTACGATGACGTGCTCAAAATAAGCAAGTATCCCAACTTGAAAGCAAATCTGCTTAATCATGATACATCAAAGTATTCGGATGAGGAATATGATGCCTATGACAAGTACTTCTATGGTGGGAATAGATCTTATGCAGTAGTTGAAGAGTTTAGGCGTGCATGGCTTCATCATATTCACGTCAATCCACATCATTGGCAGTATTGGGTTCTTATAAACGATGATCCAACTGAAGGCATAGTAGCGCTTGACATGCCTGACGAATATATCATCGAGATGATTTGCGACTGGTGGTCATTTTCATGGCGGTCTGGTGATTTGGCTGGGGTATTTAAGTGGTATGATGACCACAAAAAATATATGCAGTTAAGTGAGCGGACAAGGAGTAGTGTTGAGCTCATTCTAAGCATGATAGAGTATAAGCTTGATTAAAGAGGTGACACAGTGGACGGTGACTAAAGACAAAGAATTTCTACGTCCCCACCAGCAGATAGCCCTTGCCAAGATGCACAATGGTTGCATATTATGCGGAGGCACTGGTTCTGGTAAGAGTAGGACTGGATTATATTACTTTTTTCAGCAGAGTGGTGGTCGGATTGATAAGTCCGGCTATCATCCTGTGAAAAAGAGACCGAAAGATTTATATATTATAACCACTGCAAGAAAACGCGATACTCATGAATGGGAAGATGAAATGGCTCCGTTTATGATGTCAACCAACCCAAAACTAAATAAAACCAACGGCAACAAAATAATTGTAGATAGCTGGAATAATGTAAAGAAGTACTCTGATATTCAGGGTGCTTTTTTTATATTTGATGAGCAGCGGGTGGTTGGTTACGGGACTTGGGTAAAAGCCTTCCTGAAGATAACAAAGTCGAATGAATGGATATTACTGTCCGCCACGCCTGGCGATACATGGATGGATTATTTGCCTGTATTTTTGGCGAATGGGTTTTATAGGAATAAGACAGAGTTTATCCATGAGCATGTTATATATTCGAGGTTTTCCAAGTTTCCAAAGATTGATAGATATGTTAATACTGGTAGGCTTATACGACTCAGAGAGAGACTGCTGGTAGATATGCCATTTGACCGATCTACAGTGCAGCATCATGAAGATGTCTTCGCTGAATATGACATGAAACTGTATAAGTCATTATTCAAAGATAGATGGAATATATATGAGAACAAACCAATAGAGAATGCGTCGGAGTTATGTTATTTGCTGAGAAAAGTAGTAAATAGCGATGAAACACGACAGACTAAGGTGTTGGAGCTGTATGAAAAACACCCTAAATGCATTATATTCTATAACTTTGATTATGAGCTGGAGATACTAAAGAGTATATTTGAGATATATAGGGATGATGACAGGTTTGAACTTGCTGAGTGGAATGGACATGCTCATCAAGAGATACCACATACAGAGCGATGGGTATATTTGGTCCAGTATACAGCTGGGTGTGAGGGATGGAATTGTGTTGATACTGATACGATTATATTTTACTCACAGAACTACTCATACAAAGTTATGGAGCAGGCGGCAGGGCGAATCGATAGACTGAATACCAAGTTTGTTGATTTATATTACTATCATCTGAAGAGTAGGGCCAGTATCGATATAGCAATCAGCAAAGCTATTAACAATAAGAAGAAATTCAATGAAAGCAGATGGTTACATATATAGGAGGAGATGTATGGATAAATTATCGGGGATGTTTTTCTCAGTAAAAAACTGGCCTGATTGTAAGAGCACACTTGAAAAGGAGTTGTCTCATCTTGTGTTTGGCGATGCCAAATGTGAGCTCTTTGAGGGCCTTTTAAAAATAACCATAAAATGTGGTAATACAGAGTACTGCAAATACTATGACGTAGATACTATTGAGTATATACATTTGGATTACTTGATTAAGATAATAGCCAGTCTTTATCGAGACCATATAATGCGCATGTATTTCAAAAGAGACGGACGAGTTTTATTAAATTCGCGTAAGGAACAGCCTCTATAGTGGAGGTGAGATATATGACAGACTATGAATATATATATAGTATGGCAGTACAAAAGGCACTAAAACCGAAAATAATCGGAAGTATATTTTGTGCAATCAGAGATGACGTACTCAATATAATCATCGAAAACGATGGTAAAAAATTTGAGTATAGCATTGACGAAATAACAGAAAAGATACGTACGGGTTATCCAGTTGATAGCGTGGTTAGGTACTGCTATGACATGTATAAGGTATTTATATTAAGTAATTATTTCTATTAACAACAGAGAAGGGTCTTTGGAAACATTGACTCTTCTTTTATTTTGGTCGCGATATTTACAACCTCTATAACGAGGAGGTGATCGATATGACTTACAGACAGAGAGAAACAGCTAGAGAAGTAAGACTTTGGATTGGACAGGTCATAGTGCCAGCGGTAGTAGGTATTACTGGACTTGTGACTTTACATCCGGAGCTTAAAGACAAAGCTAAGATACAGGTAAATCGTATCAAGAACAAATTTAAAAAATAAGACGAGAGGGTCTGGACTGATATTTGGTTCAGGCTCTTTTATTTTTTCAAGGAGGAGATTAGAAATGAATATGTTAGATTGGGCAAGACAAGAAGTTGAAATCGCATGTAGAAAAGAGAACCCTGATAAAAAAGAGGGGAAGTTTGATTATGGGTGTGCTTGTTACGAGAGCGCCTTAAAGGCATTTGAAAGCTTATGTGGAGATGGGCATTCGGGGTTCAGTATAAAAATGACGCAGAGTATCCTCAACAGACTCATAGATGGTCAGCCATTGACGCCTATAGAGGATACGGATGATATTTGGGATGAATGTACACGCCCTAAAGATAATCCAAAAGTGTACCAATGTAAGAGAATGAGTTCGTTGTTTAAAGACGTATATGATGATGGGACTATTATATATAACGACGTAGAGCGTTCGTATTGTGTTGATATTAATAATCCACGTAGTACATATGGATCGGGTCTAGGTAGTCGTGTCATTGATGAGGTGTTTCCTATAACGATGCCATATATGCCGAGTAAGCCGATTAAGGTATATTGTGAATATTTTCTAACAGACAAAAAGAACGGTGATTTTGATACCGTTGGCATATTTTATGCGATAAAAACTGAGAATGATAAGCAGAAAAAAGTTGAAATCAACCGATTCTTCAGAGAACCAGAAGGTGATGAAGAGAGAAAGTGGATTGAGATATCTAAAGAAGAGTATGAGGGACGGAAGAGTAGAAAGTTGTAGAAAGGATGATGTTTATGACTATCGTAGAGTTTGTCGAGGGGTATTTGGAACATCCTCTATCAGATTTGGATAAGCAGTTCGTAGAAAAAACGTATGAATCCGTAAAATACAGACGGCAATCATTCTATATCCCACCACGTGGTAGTAATAGGTCATATTACGTTATATTGCAGGCCTTGGTGATTCTTGCCGTAGGTATGGAACAGGGGCTCATAAAGAAAAGGTAATAAAGGAGTTGAATAATCATGGGAGTATACATAATAAATAAAAAGAAATATGACACTAACAAGATGGAGCTTATATCGAATAAGTTCAGATATGAATATGAAGTAAATCACCCGATTTTTGGTGGGTTTACATGCGTTACGTACGATACCGGACTGTATAAAAGCAAGAATGGTAATTGGCTTGTTGTTTTTGATGGACATGGTCGTGCAGTGACCGAAAAAGAAGCTCAGGATATGCTACTTAAACACGACTATAAGGCATATGAGAAACAGTTTGGCAAGTTAGAGGAGGCGTGATATGCGAAAATTAATCTTATTTTGTCGTAAATACGGGATAGAGGTACGTATGGATTACGACAGTTTGGTAGATGGTCAGCGTTTTGTATTCCGACGAGGGAGAGAGCGGTTTACATACGTGTTTAGCATGAGTGACCTGAGAGAGATGGATGAATGGGTACATATTGAGGATACACTCATAAATTGGGTGCATATTCAGTTTCAGTTAGGAGCAGAGGAATGAAGAAGATATTAATGTGTGTGATTGTCGCTGCATCGTTGGTGTTTTGTATTGGCTGTAGCACAATTGATGTGGCAGATGCAACTGAATCAGACATTGGAAATGTGTTTAACATTGTTGAGTCAGGTAAAATGCATAATTATGGCAGTTATAAAGTTTTAGTCGATAAAACAACTAGGGTTATGTATCTTTATACAACCACAGAATATTCAGATACAATGACAGTTCTACTTGATAGTGATGGTAAACCACGGTTATACGAGGAGGAATAGCGATGATCGGAGATTATAAAGAAGTATATTTTCACGAATATTGTAAGACTTGTAAGCATCGAGATATAGAAGATTGGAAGGATCCATGTAATCCTTGTTTGGCTAACCCATGCAACATCGATTCTCATAAGCCTACATATTATGAGAAAGATGAAAATGTAAAAGAACAGAAGTAGCAAGGTTTTGCATATTTAAGGAGGAGTTTTTATGCAGACAAAGGAGAAGGAAAGAAAGAATTATGATATGCATAGACATAGGAGTCTTGAAGAAGAGGCTCTTATTAGCGAGAAGATGCAGCTATTGCACGATTTTTGTATTGTCAACCAGTTTAATCATAAAAAATATAGAGAAAAGTTTGAGAGAGCCTTAGCAAATAGGCCAGCTGGGGTTAGTGCAGTGGCCGTTATAGAGAATCTTAGTATCACCATTATAGAGGAGGAACTATAAGTATGCAGAGGCATTTGGTTAGGCGGTTTAAAATTATATCTGGAGGAAGAGGGGAAGCAGAAGCGTCCGTTAATAAGCTTCTATCCGATCCAAAGGTAGAAAATATAATACATATTGGAGATACATGTGTGTTTGATAAAGCGTACAAAGTACTACATTCTATTTATATTTTGTATGAAGTATGGGAGGAGGAATCCGCATGATAAAAACTATAGATAAGTACAAAGAAGTTGATGCTGCAAATGTAGCTCAGTTCAAAGAAACTGGAAGGGTAGGACGATACGACGGCGATGATCTGTATACTTGTGTCATTTGTGGTAGGAAGACCAGTATAGACGGTTCATATTCAACAAGAGGACATAATTTGATATGCAGTGGGCATTTATTTTGGGCTAATTGTAATGAATACAAAGAACTTAGCGAGTTTGTATGGGGGAGGTGCTAAAAATGGATAAATTTGAGACTGGTCAGGTCGTAGTTACAGCCGGGGTTGCCGCCAAGATGGAACACAATCCTGGCTTTATTAAGTTTATTCTTGTGTCATTCAAGCGGTATGAGACCTGCGACTGGGGGAATATACGTCCTGATGATGCAAAAATGAACGATAAAGCCGTAAAAAATGGTGATGATCGTATTTTGGCGATGTATGAAGATGAAAAATACGGCAAAATATGGATAATTACCGAGCGGGATAGGAGTGTCACGACGATTTTATTCCCAAGTGAGTACTAAAAGTGCATATTTTTCTAAAATTTTCGCGTAGTTTACATGCTCTATAGTGAAAGAAAGGAGTGGTAACTATGTTACGAAAATTAATAAGTAATCATTTTATAGAGAGGTCTAGTGAACTTGTAGCTAGAGGTGGCATTGAAAGTATGAAGCAGAGTGCTAAATATATGAGAATGGCACTGATATTTATGAGTGCAGATGACAGGATGATAACTATAAATGAACAGTGGAAAAATGTAGCACAGAGATAACTTAAAATTAGAAGAGGGTCTTCAAATGAGGATTCTCTTCTTTTTATTTTTTAGGAGGAGATGTAGTTATGTTCGAGAGAAAAAATGAACGATTAAAGAGCGTGGCATTATTAAAAGATACTCTTTGTAGCAAAAATGGTAGGTATTATCTAGGCCTAACGTATGAGTTTGAAGATGCGCAAGAAAACGTTCACGAGGTGTATATAAGTAGAGTTCCCTTGCCTATTTATGATCAGGGTATCCCTGAAATAAAATGCAAGTCAGTATATACCATGGGATCATATATCAACGCCGGATCCTCCATAGATGTTGGCTATGGTGATGTGGATTTACCAGGTGATTATGCGGTAATTGATACCATAGTCAAGTATGGAATTAAAGAAATGACCCTTGAGGAGATAGAGGAGAAGCTTGGGCATAAGGTTAAAATTGTTGGTAGAAAGGATTGACATGGATGAATACAATGACTGATGAAAAAATTATAAAAGAGGGAATCCTTAAAAACATGGAGCAAATAGGAAAACAATATCCGGAAATTGCCTCTGACTGTCCAAATGATGCGATACGTATAACTGCACAGATGGCAGTGATTGACTCATATAAAAATGGCTGGATTGATGCAATCAAATATTATAATGCTCTATTATCAGGAATGATGAAAAAAGGCTAATGAGAGTAGATGAAGGAGAGAACATATAAAATGATCGGCAATAGTGGATGCAAACGATTTTGTAAGTGCAATTATTGCAAATTTATATTTTTGGCTGACATGGACCAGATATATTCCATCCATCATGAAAATGGATACTTGCTTAGTCGTTGGGTTCATTGTCCTCAATGTAAGAAAGCTATATTGTTGGACGAACACGAATACGGAAAACTTGATAATAATTTTATAGAACTACTATATTTCTTAAAGATGAATGGAATCAATGTTAGAAAACGATCGAGGAGGATGACTAGATATGGCAACACACGATGAGTATGACAAGAAACTTCTAAAAGGTATTGAGAAGATAGCAGACAGGCTTGATAAAATCGAGCGGAAGATGTCTGGAGAGGATGAACAAACAGTGAATATTAGTTTATCAACCCTGTGTGAATTGGCGAAAGAAAATAATTGTTCAATGATTGTACATATGTATCCAGACAACCAGGTATTTTTAGGGGTGAATATTTCCCCAACAAAGTACGACCACAGGATAGTCGGCAGCGACTATTCAGCAGAGGACATGCTGGACACATTTAAAGATATTATACGCACGGCAAAGGAGAAATCAGATGAGTGAAATAAAAGTATACAGAGTCCCACAATATATGAGTAAACGAGTAAATGTCATTTGTGTAGATGGGGTGCCAGTATGTACTGCTCGTGGTAAAAAGACAACCAGCGATATTGTAGCTAAGTTGAGTGGATATGACGTTGAGATAAAGGATGGAAGGGTTAACAAACTAATAGACATATACGCCGCCAAAGAAAATCCCGTTTTGTTCGTGGAGAAAGTATGCGGGTTGGAATTACTCGAATATCAAAAGGTATTACTTCGACAAATGTGTGGGAAGGAGAAAAAAGAAAAATGTCAGAATTAAAAATCGAGGTACCTTTACGCCCCTGTTATGTGACGGCCGGTGACGAGGAAGTAAAGGCATTATTTCATCGCTGGTGTGATACCAATACGTCACCGATTTATGGAAGACAAACAATATCAATATCAGCGATTGTTGAACTTGAGGATGGGACTATACACACGGTATATCCAGAAAACATCAAGTTTTTAGACGATCCATTTTTAAACTACATATTCCCGGACAATGAAAAGAAAGCAGTGTATAGAGTTGAAGGATACAACAAAGACAATGATGTTTATGCAGCATATTGGAAAGGCGAAAGTTTAGAACTAGCGAAAGCAATTGCTACTATCTTAGATAATATTGCAATGAAAGATGAGCTTGTTAAGTATTCTGGAAAATTAGAGTTAGAGAAAGAGCCTATTGATTGGGTTCAGGTAACAAATAGAAATGATGAAATAGTGTATCTACCTAGAGACCATTATTGTAAGGAGGGAAAAGAATGATTAATTTAGAGCACGTGGTTCTGGCGAGTCCAGAGCAGATGGAATTTGTGATAGAGGGCATGAGGAATCCTATGAATTCATGGGGGAAGAGTGATAGTAGTCATGGGCATTATTTTCGTAGAGAAATCGGCGAGCCATGTAATCGGTATAAGATTGATGATCCTACAGAAGAAGACTTAAAAGGTGAACGCGTAGAATATGTTGAGGGATACTTTGAGTTGGGTAACAACGACCACTCTCTCATGCAGAAGCTCTCAGATGCAGGTACAGAGCATAGGAAGTATATGCGAATGATTCCTGTATATGTGAGAATCACAGCGCCTTTATATTGGTAGTTCTTTCTGCCAATGAAACACTTTTCCTGCTTATCGGCAGGGGTCATATTTTATGGCTAACGGGGAACCGCCCATTGGAATCCCGTGGGAAACATTTCAAACACACATATAACTTTTGAACTAAGAATTTATTATTTTAAGGAGGCAATTATTATGGCATTTGATAAGATTATTGAATTACTAAAATCTGATGATTATAAGAGTAGAGCTATTGGAGAATATTATTTTGTTAAGGATAAATATAATAAACTCCATTCGATGATCATAAAGAGAGAGGCTGGTAAGCTTGATTTTAAACCGAAGTGTCCCATGGAGCAGTGGAAATCACAAGCAAGTGCTATGGGGCAATATTTGTACCAGCTTGAAATTAAAGCCGAGATTGAAGGCTATAGTTTAGATTTGGATTAAAGTTTTATATTTAACATGTGTGTTTGAAATGAACCTGTAGAGACTATCCCCTATGCCTTCTGGGCGGGGGAGTAGGGCTACTATTGATACGTAGCTGGGTTTTAGGAAACGAAGCTCATGAAAACCGAAATGGTGTCCTCACTATTTTTAGTGGGTAAAAGATAGTCCATTAATGGGAAAGAATTTGATACATATAAGGTAGGTACTGTGGCTAACAGCTGTAGTACCATGCATAAGATTCAGGAGAAGGAGTTTGATCGTGGTGATTTTAGTTGTGAGCATTTACTGAATATGGCTAATAATGATGCAGGAGATGCTCTTTTCCTTAATGATGCAAATAACATTAGGGTAGATGGTGATGATCTGCTTGGATTAACGATCAATGTTCTTAATTATTACCGAGGAAGGTATATTGAAACTAAGCTCAAACAGTATTGGTGGCAGATGATACAGCTCCTTCCAAGTAGCTACAACCAGACTCGTAATGTCATGTTGAATTATGAGGTATTGGCTAATATATATAGGCAGCGTAAGAATCATAAGCTGGATGAGTGGCGAGAGTTCTGCAAGTGGATTGAGAGCTTGCCATATTCAGAGTTGATTACCAGCGAGGTAAAAGAATTGATACCAGAAACGACTGGCGATATCAGACAAGTGTTTGGTATTCTCAAATCAGCTGGCATTAAGTTGACTAAAGAGCAGTTAGAAGAGCTACGTAAGAATGGAGTATTTTGTTATCCTGTTGCGGATCCAAAGAAAAAGGAGACCGAAGAGGACACAGATCAGACAGACTCTTTTCCTATAATCGATGGCGAAGGCGTGAAAGTCTATGATATCAGAGAATATGCCAAGGAACATCCCGAGTGGAGTGAAAAGATAAGGAGGATGGCTCATGAAGATAAGTAATATTAGAGAAAAGATGATGAGAAGAATCAAACGATTATTAGGAATACAGAGCCCTAGTCTTAGAAAGAGGTCAAATCTGAATCCACGGACCGAGAAAACCAAGAAGGTCATGCATTTGATGGTCACTAGTCTGTGTGATAGGGATTGCAAGTATTGCTGCAACAAGCAATATGATCTGAATAGTATTCCGTATGCCACGGATGAAGAACTGAGAGAGGTGGAGACATTATGTCTCACGGGCGGAGAGCCTTTTGCTTATACTAAGCCGAACGCAATGGCATATCATTATAAGCATAAATATCCAAATATAATGCGCGTGATCGTGTATACGAATGCTTATGAGTTATGGTCGTCGTGGATTACTAATCGTACACCTTTAGGTAATATAGACGGGCTTAATATATCGATAAAAAATTTAGGCGATTATTTGGTACTTGATGACATTATTCGAGATAAGGAGGTATGCTCATTGCCACTCAATCGCATATACGTGTTTGGCGATAGGCTTTATGAAAAGACGAATAGTCTTTTAACAGAATATGACAAGCTAGGGCGTTTTCAGGTTATCCGTCGTGAATGGCAGGAAGATTTCAAGCCAGCAGACGATAGTATATTTAGAAGAGTTTGAAGGAGGTTTTACTATGATTTGCACAATTAGTCTTGCAGTGATTTTGGTGGTATCAATCGTGTTATCTGTAATTGCATACAACAAATGTATGTATTGGACGTCTCTTATAAGTGTAGCATTTATTATACTATCAGGTATATGTGTAATCCTCGCACTATTCACGATAGTGATAAGTCATTGTGCAATTGACAAAACAATCGCCGAATATCAGATGAAACATGATTCTATAGTAAAAGAGGTAGAGGCTCTTGAACAGGATACCGATGAGAAAGTATCCAGAGTCACAGTTATTAAAGATGTACAGGAATGGAATGGTACTGTGTATTCACAGAAATACTGGTCTGAGAGTCCTTGGACAAATTGGTTCTATAGCAAGGAAGTGGTTGATTCACTTGAGTATATAGAAATGGAGGAGTGATATTTATGTCAATGGCGAGAAAATGTGATAGGTGTGGTAAGTTCTATGAGAAAAATAGTACAAGGTGGTATCTCAATGGCGGCTCAATCACAAGAGGAATAAATATCATGAGTAAAGATGGTCTCGTAACAGCTGAGTATGATTTGTGTGGTTCTTGCATTGAGGATTTGAGAAGTTTTATGGAGTATGATGATAAAGAGGTGGATAGAAATGGAGAAGAAGGAACTGAGTGATACCGCCAGATCTGTTTTGCTGGCTGTTGCGGTGATAATTGATTTTGCGCTGATGATTACGTCATTGGCGCTTTATTTATTTTATTAGAAAAGGTTAGGCGATAAAAACATGGATATACGGAAAAAGACTGTAAAAGCGTCTTTGAGAGATGAGGAGATTAAAAAATTACAGGAGCAGGTCTTGCAGTTACATAGGGATAAGACGGCTTTGATGAGTAAGTGTAAGACTCTTTCACGAGGGCTTGCCTGCTCTTTTTGCAAATTCAGGACCGAGTGTTTATATGCAGAGAAGAATGGTGGTGATGAAATTGCGTAGGGATGGGCATACAGTGATGAGAGCTTATATTGTATACGATCAACATAATAATGGTAGTTGTGCTGGGATCATGAGTGAAGTGCATTTGGCCAGGTTTTTGGGAATAGCGCGAGGTAGTATACGTAGACAGTTGTGGCGCGGTGACAAGCTATTTCTGAGAAGATACGAGGTTGTCAGGTGCTGGATTGATCCTGACGATTATGAGTATTTGCGGGTTGATGATAATGTAGCTGAATAGTATAATAGTCTTATATTTTCAGAGGAGGAGATTTTTATGAAAAAGAGATTATTTATAGGTTTGGTAGTCGGAACTATGTGTGTTGGACTTGTTGGATGCGGTGGTGATAGTAGTAATACTGGTTCAGCTGATAATGGTAGTAGTGCGAATGTCAGTACGGAGAGTGAGAGTGAAGGTGATCAATCTATGTCAGATATTTTACCTGATATTGCAGAACTATATAGCGATAAAAATGTATCTATCTTGAGAAATTCAGAGACAAGCTATTATGCCTCCCTTAGTTCTGCAACAGTAGCTGATTTCAAAACATATATTAACCAACTAGACGGGACTATATTTACAAACCAAGATACATATTCAACAACCGACAGTGATGCATTTGCTCGCTATTATGATGCAGACCATAAGTATCAATTAAACATCGGATATGATACACAAAATGGTGGTGAAATGGTTATAACTTGTGATGTAATACAGAACTAATTGCTAAAAATCTCTGCCCACTTTTGCAAAAATATCTGGGCTTTCGCCCGATTTTGTGGGTGATTTGCCCATTTTTGAGGTAGTAGCAGGTCCGAAAATTTTGTGAAAAATGGCCATTTGCCCACTTTTCTGCCCACTTTGCCCACTTTTAAAAACAAAAGTGGGCAGCGAAAAACCTAGTATTTATGCGGGTTTGCGGGGTTTCTGCCCACTTTCCCACTTTTTTTCTTAAATTAATATGAAAAAAATATTATATAAATATATATAAATGGGAAATAAAAGTGGGCATCCGGGCAGAGGACTGTTTTCAGCAAAATTTATCATCTCAGAAACGAACTTTACAAAGTTATAATGTCTTATAGAATCTCTTTAGTTTTTACAGTCGTCAAAGTATAATTGCAGTATAGTTAGTAACTAGTAGACGGAAGAGTAAAAAGTTAAGGAGGTTTTTGGATTATGGCATATTTTGAAGACGAAGATTTATATTATGGTAATGGTGTGATGTGCAGTACATGTCATGAAGAAATGGGTTATGACGAAGACAACCATGTCTACAAATGCCAATTTTGTGGAATAGTTCAAGAAGAGGACGACTTGTGGGATGATAATGGAAATTTAGATTATGATTATCAACCGGCTGTACGTTGCCCAAAGTGCAGAAGAGAAATCGGATATTCTCATAGACAAGAACGATGGATATGCTTAGATTGTGGAATATCTTATGATGAGGGTGACTTAGCAGAGTTATCTCAAAATCCACCAGAACATATGCCAAGAGGTTGTGTTGCTTGTGGTAACTCAGCATACCCAAATTGCAAGACAAGCTGTGACGCATTTGATGATTAGTGATTCGCGAAAAATACATCTTCTATAATGAAACTATTGTTTAATAACGAAAGGAGTAACATTATGGAAGAGAAAAACACACGAACTATTGAAGTTAATTGTGCAAACGCTAGTTATTTACACGGAGAAATAACGGGCATAATACTAGGTGTAATACGAGATGGTAGTAGAACAGCTATCGAAAAGGAATCGCACCCAGAAGATAATGCAAAACGTTATACATTCAGATGTACAAACGAAGAGTTTGCATTGATAACATCAATATTTGAGGATGTGTTATACACAAGACCAATGGTTAGATATAAAGTTATAAAATAGTATCAAGAACCGGGAGGCTCAGTATAGAAATATGCTGGGTCTCTTGTTTTTTGCTGCAAGATTAAGGACCCAATACAAAAAAAGCTGTACTGGGTCCATGAGGGATAAAAACCTTAATCAATTTAATTATTAACTCCACAATTTTTAGACACGGGGGCTTGGTTTGTGGTAACACTCCAAGTCCTGAAAAGAAAATAATAAGGGCATACATTACTCGTCATCAGAAGTAGATTCAGACTCTTCACAATCAACATCAACTGTATCAGTTTCTGGGGCGGGTAATTCGTCTTTATGAGCAATGCAGTATTGTAATGTTTTCATTATTTCTTTTAAGTTTTTTCTATTTTTTATCCCATATATGATTGTCGGGATACCAATAATAGCCATAGTAATACCCCCAGTTATCACAATATCAGTGTAACGTGTACTCTTTTCTATATCTTTTACAAGCTGATCTGGGCCGCCATGTTCTTTGGCAGTTTTTGATAACTCGGCATAAGGCCAATCTCCATTTTGGAGTTGTTTGCGAATTTTCTTATTATTGCCCATATCGTTTCGCCTCCTTTCTGTTAAGTTTATGTATTGATTATACAAAAGCGCTTAATGGTAATACAGAGGAGTAGTGAGACAATATGACACATATCGGTTAGTATTTGCGCAATTCGCGGCAAATACATTCTGTATTATGACATGAAAATTGTTATATGAAACATAGGAGGAGATAATTATGACAAAGTTGACATTTGGTGCATGTGTAAAGATTGGTTTTGGGATAACATTAGGTTGCCGATTAGTAGATGAATTTTCAGAATTCCTAGCGCCGGTATTACGAAAAGTATTCGGTGATGGGTTATGCCGATTGGAAGCATACTACGGAAAAAATAATACAGTTATAACAAAATTAAAAGAAGCATGTATTTACAATGACAAGGAAGAAGATGCTTATAAGAAACAGCCGATAGGTTTTAAGGTAACAAATAAACATGATTAAAAGGGGGGCGCCTCTATTACAGGGGCTCTTCTTTTTTCGTGTCAAATACATCTTATATAACGAGATAGAAACTTTTTAATGATTCAAAAGGAGGATTTTATTATGAGTAATTTTAAAGAGAAAGCTAAGAAAAAGTATGAGACAGCGAAGGAGTACGTTAAGGAGCATAAGGAAGATATTATAGTCGGTGCTGGTTCTATGGCAATAACATTATGGAGCATATTGGTTATACATAATGATGGTTATAGAAAAGGTATTAAAGACGGAATTTATAAAGGATGCACTTTACAGAATGAATATGACAAAGCTGTTATAGATACCGCTTTGGAAATGAACAAATATATTAATAATTATAACAACGAAGAAGACAAGTAAAAAATAATCTATCTCAATCAGGAGAGTCGTTAAATTTACAACGGCTCTTCTTTTTTTTGCAGCAGACACAATCCCTATTATTTTTGCTCGCGGCAAATACATCCCCTTTTATAGAGAGAGAGGTAAGAAGCGCCATATTTATGTGTGCTTCTATTTTTCTTTCTGAAAATGAAAGGAGGAATGTTTTAGTGACACCTGAAGGAAAATTCAAGGCAGATCTAAAAAAAGAAATTGAACATCGGTTTCCAGGAAGTATGGTGATACATCTGGATGCCACAGAAAGACAGGGAATACCAGACCTGCTTATTTTGTATAGGGACAAATGGGCAGCACTGGAAGGTAAAGAGAGCAAAAGAGCAAGTCATCGCCCAAATCAGGATTACTATGTAAACCTTATGGATAAGATGTCATATGCTGCTTTTATTTACCCAGAGAACAAGGAGGAAATTTTAGATGAACTTCAATCAGCATTTGAAACTGGAAGGCCTTCACGCGCCTTTCTCGGCTAGTAAAAGCTCGTGGCTCAGGTATGACGATACCAAAGCAATTGAGGTGTATCGAAACCTGAAAATGGCACAGATTGGAACAAGGCTCCATGCATGGGCTAAAGAAACAATAGACCTTGGGATTAAACAACCTCGTACAAAGAAGACTCTGAATGCATATGTAAATGATGCAATCGGATTCAAGATGAGTACAGAGGTTGTTTTATTTTATTCTGAGAGATTTTTTGGCACAGCAGATGCCATATCTTTCAAGAATAATGTATTACGAATTCATGATTTAAAGACTGGTAAGTCTGGAAAGATCGAAGACCATATAGAGCAGCTGGAGGTTTATGCTGCTTTATTTTGTCTTGAGTATCATGTTGCTCCTGGCGACATTGAGATGGAACTCCGACTATACAAGCAGGATGAAGTGTTGGTTCATAATCCGACAGCAGAGGAGATTGCTCCGATCATGGACAAGATAATTCACCTCGACAAACTTCTTGAAAAGTTAGAAAAGGAGGCTGCTTAAATCATGAGTTCAATTTCAGATGAAATAAAATCAAATTTGGGATGCGGTTCAGAACCTGTAGATGCTGAGGTTCTTGAGCATTACGGAATGCCGAGGCGTTCTGGCAGATATCCTTGGGGGTCCGGAGAAAACCCATATCAGCATGGCGATGATTTTTTGAGTAGAGTTGAATCACTCAAGAAAGACGGCTGGGAAGAAACTCCGGATAATATAAGAAATACCTTTGGTATGACAACAACCCAGTATAGAACTGAGAAGTCTCTTTGTAAGGATGAGAGAAGAATGCTCGATGTGGCAAGAGCCAAGTCGCTCAAAGAAGATGGTCTTGGCGCTACAGAGATTGGAAGACAGATGGGTATATCTGAATCCACAGTCAGATCACTACTCAATGCAGATTCTGAGAGTCGAATGAAACAGGCTAGGAATGCTGCTGATTTCATGAGAGAGCAGGTTGATAAGAAGGGTATGGTTGATGTTGGTAAGGGTGTTGAGCGAGAACTTCATATTTCTGAAGAGAAGATGAATCAGGCATTAACTATTTTGGAAAGAGAAGGATACCATATATACAATGGCAGATTTCCACAGGCAACCAACCCAAATCAGATGACAACACAGAAAGTCCTTACCAAACCGGATATACCGCATTCTGAAATATATGATTTGGATAAAGTTAAACCTTTGACGGACTATTTTTCAACAGATGATGGCGAAACATTCCATCGTAAATTTACATATCCAGAAAGTCTCGATTCAAAGAGACTTATGATTCGGTATAACGAAGATGGTGGCATCGAGAAAGATGGTGTTATAGAACTTCGTAGAGGATGTCAGGATCTTAGCCTTGGCGATTCCAAATATGCACAGGTTCGTATCATGGTAGATGGTAAGAAGTATCTCAAAGGTATGGCAGTATATTCTGACGATATGCCAGATGGCGTTGATGTTATATTTAATACAAATAAAACAAAGGACGTTCCGAAGATGGAAGTTCTTAAAGACATCAAGAGTGATCCAGACAATCCTTTTGGATCTCTTATAAAAGATGCTGACCAGGGGGGACAGTATTGGTACAAAGATGCTAAGACCGGAGAAGAAAAACTGGGGCTTATAAATAAAAGAGCTGATCAGGGTGACTGGACTGAATGGAAAAATGCGCTTCCATCACAGTTTCTTGGTAAGCAGTCTGTAACGATGGCAAAGAAACAGTTGGATCTTGCAAAGGCTGACAAAGCAGCAGAATATGACGAGATTATGTCCCTTACGAATCCTGTCATAAAAAAACACTATCTTCAGAAGTTTGCAGAGGGTTGTGATTCAGCAGCAGTTAATCTTCAGGCGGCAGCACTTCCGGGACAGAGATATCATGTTATTATCCCATTTCCAACAATGAAGGACACGGAAGTGTATGCCCCCAACTATGAAACAGGAACCAAGCTAGCACTCATCAGATATCCGCATGGCGGAACATTTGAGATACCTATACTTACTGTAAACAACAATCATAAAGAGGCAAAGAAACTTCTTGGCGGTGATGTTCAGGATGCCATAGGCATTAACAGCAAAGTAGCAGAAAGATTGTCTGGAGCAGACTTTGATGGCGATACTGTTATGTGCATTCCAACACATGATGCTGGCGGAAAAGTTAAGATCACATCCACAAAGCCTTTGAAGGGACTTGAGGGATTTGATCCTAAGGTTGCTTATGGCGGCGAGTGCAAAGTAGATAGTAATGGAGAGAAGCACTACTATCGTAATGGTCGTGAGTACAGGATCATGAAGAACACTCAGACCGAGATGGGAATGATTTCAAATCTGATTACAGATATGACACTTGCAGGAGCTGGAGAAGATCAGCTTGCAGCAGCAGTTAGACATTCAATGGTAGTTATTGATGCTGAGAAACATAAGCTGGACTATAAACAGAGTGAACATGACAATAACATTTCAGCTCTTAGAAAAGAGTATCAGCCTAAATACGATGAGAATGGGAATCTTGTAAGAGCTGGTGGCGCTGCTACAATCCTTTCGAGAAGCAAGGGTGAAACGTCAGTACCAAAGCGACAAGGTACACCAAAGATCAATCAAAAAGGCAAAGATTGGTATGACCCAAGCAAGCCTGAAGGTGCACTCATATACAAGACCACTGAGGACCTGTATTATCCTAAGCGATCCACGAGTAAGTCAGGAGTGGTTAGTATCAAGACCGCATCCGGTGAGATCATCAAGTATAAGAAGGACGACCCAGTAGCAGCAGAGAAGTATACCCCTGTTAAGCATATAGACCCCGTGACCAAGGAAGTAACCTATACCGATAAGACGGGTACCATAGAGTATGCAAGGGACTATAAGAAACAGCAGAGCACTAAGATGGCGGAGACAGACGATGCTAATACATTAGTGTCCAAGGCTAGACATCCTATGGAGCTACTGTATGCAGATTATGCTAATAGCATGAAGACCATGGCCAACCGAGCTCGACTGGACTATGTAAATATAGAAAATATAGCTATGTCAAAAGAGGCTAAGAAGAAGTATGCATCAGAGGTAAAGAGTCTGGAAGAGAAACTTAATACTGCTGAACTCAATGCACCAAGGGAGCGTGCAGCACAGAGAAAGGCCAGTGTTATTGTTGGCGAAAAGAAAGCAAACAATAAGGATCTCAAGGTTAGCGATATAAAGAAGGCATCTCAGCAGGCTATAGTTGCCAGTCGTGTAGATGTTGGCGCATCTTCAAGAAGAGACAGAGAAATTAACATCACAGACAAAGAATGGGAAGCTATTCAGGCTGGTGCCATAACTAATAACATGCTTGTTCGTATCCTCAATAATGCAAATGCTGATAAGCTTAGAGAAAGAGCAATGCCAAAACAGACTTCTGAACTAAGTACAGCGAAAGTTAGCAGAATCAAAGCACTCGCAGCGTCTAACTATACATTGCAGGAAATCGCAGACAAACTTGGCGTTTCAACATCAACAGTTTCAAAGTATTTGAAAGGAGTAAAGTAAATGGCAGACAACAATGTGAATGCAAACAAGCGAGTTGCTATTACAACTTTTGACAATCCTTTTAATCCAATTACTGAATTCAATGATTGGAATAACTTTGACACAGAAAAAGGTTATTATACATGCAACTATCTCGGAAGAATTACCCACATTTCTGATGGAATGTCTCAGGTTGAGTATGATAGAGAAGTTGAACGTGCAATAGACAGTATAATCACTTCAGATCCATTCAATCTCTATAAAAAAGTGGAAATGGAAGATAATGCAGCATAAATAACGCAACATAGAGGGCGAAAAGACATAGGGGGGGGTCTGTAAAAATGCACCCCCTCCCGTCATCGCCGGCCTCCTCAAAAATTCCCCGGGGGTATATTTGGAAAAACAGCTTAGATGATATTTGCAAGGGTTTATGGGATAACCTGTGGTGGGACGTAGATACTCCTCCGTCTATATACAAACCCCTATAGTAAAACTCCTTTCAAGTTTACATATTTTTGTTCGCCAACCATCCGTGAACAGGCCCTATAAGTCCTTACAAATGGCATCTAAGTACATAATAATATATTTGGAAGCAGGTGATAGCATGGCAAAGGTCAAGAAAACTACTTCAGAAGAGCCTAAGAGTTTCCGACCGGCACTTACGCCAGAGGCAAGAGAGAACCAGATCATATCTCTAGCCATGAACACCGCTGAACAAAGAATACGTGATAACACAGCATCTGATACATTGGTATGTCACTTTCTCAAACTCGGCACATCAAAGTATCAGTTGGAACTTGAAAAGTTACGATCAGAAGAAAAACTGAACCAGGCGAAGATAGATAGTATTAAGAGTTCAGAAGAGCAGGATGAGCTCTACAAACAGGCAATTGCCGCCATGATGGACTACTCTGGTTCTGGAGAAGTAGGTGATGACTACGATGAAGATTAGAACGTATTCAGAGCTTATCACTATACCAACATTTGAAGAACGATTTGAATATTTAAAACTATCTGGGGTTGTAGGGGAAGATACATTCGGATTCGATAGATATTTGAATCAGGATTTCTATAGATCCAAAGAGTGGCGTAGTGTTAGAGATAAAGTAATCATTCGAGACAATGCATGCGATTTAGCTATGCCAGGTCATGAAATTGACAAGTATATTCTTATACATCATATGAATCCAATTTCTAAGATAGACATTCTGGAGGCAACTGATATTTTGCTCAATCCAGAATATCTCATTTCAGTAACAAGAAATACGCATAATGCAATACATTACGGAGACAGGAGTCTACTTGTATCTGAACCAATTACCAGATCAAGATATGACACTTGTCCGTGGAAGAGATAGGGGGTATATATGGACGATAGTATCTTAACATCCATCAAGAAGCTCCTTGGTATACCAGAGGACTATGATCCTTTTGATAAGGATGTAGTAATGCATATTAACACTGTATTCTTCTCACTCAACCAGATAGGTGTTGGACCGCCAAATGGTTTTACCATAAGCGATAAGACAACAACATGGAGCGAGTATCTAACAGATTCTACAAATCTTGAAGCTGTAAAAAGCTATATCTATTTAAAGGTGCGTCTACTTTTTGATCCACCTACAAGTTCAGTAATAACAGAATCTATCAACAGACAAATAGCAGAACTTGAATGGCGACTTAGTGTCGCTGCCAAATAAGGGGGTGATTATATGGGTTATTATGTAATCCCTTCTGATGCATTAGCTCACCATGGGATTCTTGGTATGAAGTGGGGGGTGCGTCGGTATCAGAGAAAAGATGGGACTCTGACTACTGCTGGAAAGAGAAGACTCCGTACAGTAGAAAACCGAATGGTCAACAACACAAAGAAATACAATCGTTTGGTTAAAGAGCACAACCAGCTAACAGGTTCAAAATCCAAACCACTGTCGGTAGAAGAACAAAAAGAGCAGATTCTTAAAAGCAGATCGGCGAAAGAATTATATAAACATGCCGACCTTTTCTCGACTAATGAATTGGATTCTGCGTATCGTAGACTGGTACTCGAACGGAACATTTCATCCCTAATTCCCAAAGAGATAAGTCGTGGGGAGAAATTCCTTGATTCGTTTAACAAATGGAGCAAGAAGATGAATGAAGTTACTTCAAACAGTATAAATGGATGGAATAACTTTGCTAAGGTTTACAATACTAAAAAAACAGGTGACGAACGACTTCCTATTATCGGTGAAAAAGAAAAAGATAAGAAGAAGAATAAGAAGAATGATGATAAGTAGGTGATGTCATGAGTTTATCAAATACAGCGACACCTATTTATTATGGTCAGTTTCGAGATGATGTCATAGCTGGTAAGATTCCTGTCTGTAAAGAGATAGAGATGGAAATGAACCGAATCGATGCACTTATAGCCAATCCCGGAGTTTACTATGACGACCAGGCTATAAATGGTTTTGTGCATTACTGTGAGAATGAGTTGACCCTTACAAATGGCGAAGACCTTCATTTATTGTTTACATTCAAGCTTTGGGCAGAACAGATATTTGGTTGGTACTACTTTGTCGAACGTAGCATATATGTCCCTGGTAAAGATAATCATGGCGGCAGGTATGTAAAGAAACGTATAAAGAAACGACTTGTCCGAAAGCAGTATCTCATAGTTGCCAGAGGTGCAGCTAAATCTATGTATGCATCATGCATCCAGAATTACTTCCTCAATGTCGATAAATCGACAACACATCAGGTTACCGTCGCACCAAGAATGGCACAGGCAGAAGAAGTCATGTCTCCATTCCGAACAGCAATAGCGAGAGCTAGAGGACCATTGTATAAATTCCTTACAGAGGGATCATTACAGAATACAACAGGTTCAAAAGCACGTAGAGTTAAGCTGGCAAGCACCAAGAAAGGTATTCAGAATTTCTTGACTGGATCGATTCTTGAGATTAGGCCAATGAGTATCGATGCTCTTCAGGGAATGAGAATCAAAGTGGCAACTATAGATGAGTGGTTGTCTGGTGATGTACGTGAAGACGTTATTGGTTCTATTGAACAGGGAGCTGCCAAGGAGCAAGGCGATGCAAGTACGAGCAACAATGACTATCTCATAGTAGCAATCAGTTCGGAGGGAACGGTTCGTAATGGCAGCGGTGACACAATCAAAATGGAATTGATGTCCATTCTTAAAGGCGAGTATAGTGCACCACACACATCAATCTGGTGGTATAAACTCGACTCCATCGAAGAAGTGGCTAAGCCAGAGATGTGGCTCAAAGCCAATCCAAATCTGGGTAAGACTGTTACCTATGAAACATATCAGGATGATGTTGAGAGAGCAGAGAAAGCCCCGGCAACACGTAATGATATTTTGGCAAAACGTTTTGGCATCCCTATGGAAGGATACACATATTACTTTACCTATGATGAGACACTTCCACATCGTAAAAGAGATTTCTGGGAGATGCCTTGTTCTATGGGTGCAGATCTATCACAAGGTGACGATTTCTGCGCTTTCACATTTTTATTCCCATTATCAACAGGAGCTTTTGGTATAAAAACCAGAAACTATATAACTGAAAAGACATTATTCAAACTCCCTGCGGCTATGCGCCAGAAATATGAAACTTTTATAAAGGAAGGCAGTCTAATGGTAATGCCAGGCACGGTACTAGACATGATGCAAGTATACGATGACTTGGACGGTTACATTTGTCAGTGTTCCTACGATGTAAGAGCGTTCGGTTTTGACCCATATAATGCAAGGGATTTTGTAGAAAGATGGGAACGTGAAAATGGCCCGTTCGGAATAGAAAAAGTAATACAGGGAGCAAAGACTGAGTCTGTACCTCTTGGCGAGTTGAAGAAATTGGCTGAGGACAGGCTTCTTTTGTTTGATGAGGAACTTATGACATTTGCCATGGGTAATTGCATAACCCTCGAGGATACAAATGGTAATAGAAAATTATTGAAGAAACGATATGAGCAGAAGATAGATGCAGTTGCGGCCATGATGGATGCCTATGTTGCATACAAGCTTAATCGTGAAGCTTTTGATTAAGGAGGGCATGAATGGCAACATACAGATTACCCGAAAGGGTGAAAAATGGTTGGAATGCCTTTATGAATAAGGATCCAACATTAGGATACTCAGCGGGAGCCAGTTATTCGTCACGACCCGATCGTGTGCGATTAACTCGAGGGAATGAACGATCAATAATAACTTCGATATTCAACCGGATTGCAATAGACGTTGAACAGATAGGCTTCAAACATTGTCAGTTGGATGATAATGGCCGGTTCAAATCTGAAAAGAATACTGGGCTAAATACATGCCTTACCCTTGAGGCAAATATCGATCAGACAAGTCGTTCTTTTATAAGAGATACGGTTCTCACGATGTTTGATGAAGGGGTTGCAGCGGTCGTTCCTGTGGACACACTCTATGATCCGACTGATACCGATTCATACGATATCACATCAATGAGAGTCGGTAAGATCACAGAATGGTTTCCATATAAGGTTAAGATTCGACTCTATAATGAACGAACCGGTAGAAAAGAGGATATTATCCTTCCTAAGCGTAACGTTGCGATTATAGAAAATCCGATGTACGCGGTAATCAACGAGTATAACTCAGTCTATCAGCGTCTTGCTCGTAAGTTAAGCCTTTTGGACATAACTGATGAACAGACGGCATCTGGAAAACTCGATCTTATAATCCAGTTACCATATATCATAAAAACTGAACAGAAGAGGAAAGAAGCGAATCAGAGACGTCAGGAAATCGAGGATCAGCTGTCTGGATCTAAGTATGGAATTGCCTATGCAGACGGCACCGAAAAGATAACGCAGCTTAATAGATCTCTTGAGAATAATCTTTTGAAGCAGATAGAGACTCTTCAGGAACAGCTTTATGCACAGCTAGGTATTACTCAGAGTATTCTCGATGGTACAGCAGACGAGAAGACCATGCTGAACTACAACAGCAGAACTATAGAACCAATCGCATCAGCAATCGCAGATGAGTTCAAACGAAAGTTCTTAACAAAGACTGCCATAACACAGGGGCAGTCGATCACGTATTTCAAAGACCCATTCAAGTTAGTCCCAGTCAGCAATATTGCAGAAATAGCGGACAAGTTCACAAGAAACGAAATAATGACGTCAAATGAGATACGTCAGATCATCGGCATGATGCCTTCTCCAGATCCAAAGGCTGATCAGCTTATCAATAGCAATATCGCACAGCCGAACGAGAGTACCCCACAGGATTATACAGATAAAACAACACAGGAAGGAGAAAATCAAAATGGGTAAATACGATTTTGGTGGTTGGGCTACACGAAATGATCTTGTGTGTAGTGATGGTCGAACCATAAAGAAAGACGCGTTTAAAGATCAGGATGGTGTGACAGTTCCTATTGTCTGGAACCATGATCATGATTCGGTGAATTCTGTATTAGGACATGCCGTACTCGAAAACCGAGAAGATGGTGTGTATGCGTACGGTGTCTTCAATAACACCGAGGAAGGACAGCACGCAAAGGAATTAGTTAAGCATGGGGATATAAGGTCTCTGTCTATATACGCGAACAAGTTGAAACATGCAGGATCTAATGTGGTTCACGGAATCATCAGGGAATTGAGCCTGGTATTAGCAGGGGGTAATCCGGGGGCAACTATCGATTGGGCAATAGCACATGGTGATGGAGAAGACGATGCGTTCGTTGCAAATTACGATGTTGCAGGTTTAGTGCTCTATCACTCAGACGACAAGACAGAAAAGGAGAAAACAGTGGAGGATAACAAGGACACAAAGACGCCAGAGCAGTCAGAAGGTAAGTCTGATGACGACAAGACTGTAGAGGATGTTTATAACACATTAAATGAAGAGCAGAAGAAAGTTGTTGATTTCTTAGTTGGAACAGCAGTTTCTCAGGCAAAAAAAGATAATAAAGAAGGAGATGGAGAAATGGGAACAATCAAGCATAACGTATTCGATCAGGCAGAGATGTCTGAGGGAACAGCGCTTACTCATTCAGACGAGGTAGCAATTATCAAGGCTGCAAAGCAGAGTAATGTTGGATCATTCAGACAGGCACTTAAAGACTATGTTGCAGAGCACAAGGATACTCTTGCACATGGAGCTTTCGCAGATGAGGATGTCGAGCAGCTCTTTCCAGAGTTTGAACTTATTAAGAAGGGTGAGCCAGATACTCTTGAGAGAGATCAGACATGGATTGGCGCTGTAATGAGCAAGATTCATAAGGCGCCTTTTACCAGAATCAGGACAAGAAACGCTGATGCAAGACAGAAGGCCCTTTCACAGGGTTATCAGAAGAAGGGTGACTACAAGACAGATGGTAATCAGATTAAGTTGCTTAGCAGAACAACAGATCCACAGACAGTGTACATCAAGGACGAGCTTCAGAGAGATGACATAGCTGACATCACAGATTTCGATGTAGTTTCGTATCAGTGGAATCTTATGAGACATTCTCTTGACGAGACTCTTGCTCTGGCAGCACTTGTCGGTGACGGCAGAGATGACGGTGATCCTGATAAGATCCATGAAGATCATATCAGATCGATTTGGCATGATGACGAGCTGTACTGTATCAAGAAGGATGTTGATTTTGCAGCCGCTAAGACTAAGCTCCAGGGTACAAACACAGGTGCTAACTTCAGTGAGAATTATATTTACGCTGAGGCACTTATCGAGGCTGCCCTGTACTCAAGAGAGCAGTTCAAGGGATCCGGTACACCAGATTACTACTGCACACCACATGCACTCAACGTAATGCTCCTTGCAAGAGATCTGAATGGTAGAAGAATCTACAGTTCAAAGGCCGATCTTGCAGCAGCACTCAACGTAAACGAGATCCATACCGTAGAGCAGTTTGAGGGACTCACTAGAGTTGATGATAAGTCTAAAAAGCACAAGCTCCTTGGTATCTTCGTAAATCTTACAGATTACACATTTGGTGCTACAAGGGGCGGCGAGGTTACAAAGTTTGATGATTTCGATATTGATTTCAACAGATACAAGTACCTGCTTGAGACACGTGTATCAGGAGCCCTCACAAAGCCATACTCAGCTATCGCTCTCGAGGAGCCAGTAGCCTAAGTCGATGAAAGGAGAATACAGAAATGGATAAGATTTTCATGAATTCCACAGATACAAATGTAGCCGCACGAAAGGTTTATACAAAGGCGGCTGACACATTTGCATATGCAGATGCAGACTGTACTGAGAAGATCAATGCAACAGATCTTCAGGACGCATTCATCAAGGGAATGGTTATTGTTGATGCCACAGGCATTCAGTATCTCCCTGTATCATGCGAGGTTAAGAAAAATGTTGCTACAGTTACATATGTAACTACAGATTCAACTACATCTACAACAGCTAAGCTGGCGACAGTTAAGTCTGAGTAGATCAGATAAGGAGAAATTCAAAATGGCTAAATGGTATGGTGAAATAGGGTATTCAAAAACTGTTGAGACTCAACCTGGGTACTGGGAAGAAAAGATATATGCCCGTAATTATTATGGTGATGCCATGAATAATTATTATCGAAGACAGTCATCCGGAGAGAGTGTTAATCGGAACATCAAGTACGATGTTACCCTGTCTATACTGGCAGATCCACGCCTCATTGAGAATTGCTCAAATATTATATATGCAGAGTATATGGGTACTAAGTGGCAGGTCGATAAAATAGATGCTTCTCAGTACCCTAGACTTCTTTTAACAATCGGGGGAGGTGTATACAGAAGATGAGCAGACTTGAACTGCACGCCCTACTCGTTGAGTTATTGGGCAGTACGAACGTGTATTATGAACCCCCTGAGACGTTAAAAATGTCATACCCTGCAATTAGATATCAAAGAACAAACATACGGAGTAAAAGAGCTGACAACTCAAATTACTCCGTTTTTTATTGCTATGAAATAGTTGTGATTTCCAAAGATCCAGATATTCCGGTGGTAGAAAAACTGCTTGAGGTGCCTTACTGCACCCATGACAGGCATTACCGGGCGTCTAACCTTCATCACAACGTATTCACACTATATTGTTAGAAAAGGAGATAAAAACTATGGCAAATAAAGCAATGGTTTGGGATGCAATGGGACAGAAGTTTTATGAGACAGGCGTATCCAAGGGTGGATTATACCTTCAGGATGAAACTGGTGCATACCCAAATGGAGTAGCATGGAATGGTCTTTCTTCAGTAGCTGAGAACCCATCAGGCGGAGAAGAGACTAAGATCTATGCAGATAATCAGAAGTATCTTTCACTGTATTCAGCAGAGGACTTCGGAGCTACAGTTGAGTGTTATACCACACCAGATGAGTTTGATGCCTGTGATGGTAAGAAAACAATTGCAAAGGGTGTAACAATCCGTCAGCAGGACAGAAAGACATTTGGTATGACTTACCAGACAATCCTGGGAAACGATACCAAGAAGGATGAATACGGATACAAGATCCATATTATCTATGGAGCAGTGGCAAAGCCATCATCCAAGACTCACTCATCAACAAACGAGAGCCCAGAGGCATCGACAATGTCATACGAGCTTTCAACAACACCAGTTGCTGTAACGGGCAGTAAGTCTACAGCATACCTTGAGATCTCAAGTGTTGATGTTGGAGAGGCAGCTATGGCAGCTATCGAGAAGGTTCTTTACGGCGATGCGACCACAGATCCAAGACTCCCACTTCCAGATGAGATCGCACAGATCATCACAGAAGCACAGGCAGCATAGTATTCTGTCTGCAACAATGAATTTTTGTAGCCCCCAGCATGTCAGATCAGATGTGTTGGGGACTTTTTATTAAGGAGGAAACAATATGTTAAAGAAGACATTTGAATATGAAGATTATGAAGGAAACAAGATCAAGCAGGATGAATACTTCCACCTAAGCGAAGCAGAGCTTACGGAGATGGCACTTTCAGAAAAGGGTGGTTTAGATAAGCTTCTTCAGAAGATTGTAGATGCAAAGGACACCACCGAGATTATCAAGGTGTTCAAGGAGGTTATCTGTAAATCATATGGCGAGCTTGCCCCAGATGGTAAGTCATTCCGTAAGACAGATGAGAAAGGAAATCCGCTTTATCTTAATTTTATTGCGACACCAATGTACGATCAGCTTTTTATGGAGCTGGCTACTAATGATGAGGCAGGGGCAGCTTTTATAAACGGTATCATGCCTAAAAAGGTGTCAGAGGAAATGAAAAAAACAGCTACGAATAATACGGCAAACGTATTAGCAAGCATGTAATAGAGGGGTGATCCAGAGTGCTTCAGATTACTGTACCAAAAACTGAAATATTCAATGAGAATACAAATCAGTTTTTGTGGATTCCAGAAACCACGATACAGATGGAGCACTCCTTGGTGTCACTTTCAAAATGGGAAGAGAAGTATCACAAAGCATACCTCGACCCAAAACTTCAGCACTCGGCAACAGAAATACTTGACTATTTCAAATGCATGACAATCACAAAAAATGTGAAAGATTCAGTGTTTCTCGCTTTATCTCAGCGAAATATAGAAGAGATCTCTTCTTATATTAATGACCCCATGACCGCAACAACATTTAATGAAATGGGTACGACCAAAAAACGCAATGGCAAGTTCATAACATCAGAGTATTTATATTTCTGCATGTTTAGTCTTGGCGTTCCCATTGAATGCGAGAAATGGCACCTCAATCGACTAATGACATTACTCAAGATATTCGAGGAAGAGAACAAACCACAGAAAAAACGGTCGGAAGCAGAGACTCTGAATTACTATGCAAAGCTGAATGCAGAAAGAAAAAGAAAATGGCACACGAAGGGGTGACCAGATAGGGGGATTGTATGAGTGCTATTCAGTTTAAGCAGAAAGGTGACTTCTCAAAACTTACGAGTTTTCTTGAACGAGCCAAAGAAGGAATACATCTTGGAAAACTCAACAAGTATGGCAGAGCTGGGGTAGAAGCATTGGCTTCGGCAACACCTGTGGACTCAGGAGAAACCGCCAACTCATGGTATTACAAGATAGAAAACCAGAACGGAACAGCTACAATCTCTTTTTTAAATTCTAACGTGAATGAGGGGGTTCCGATAGCTGTGATACTGCAATACGGACACGGAACCGGTACTGGGGGCTGGGTAGAAGGAAGAGATTATATCAATCCTGCTATCCGGCCTATTTTTGACCAAATAGCAAATGATGCATGGAAGGATGTGATAAGTGGATGAGTAACACAATCGATGAAAAAGTTGTTGAGATGAAATTTGACAACAAAAACTTTGAAACCAATGTCAAAACAACCATGACATCATTGGATAGATTAAAAGAAAAACTTCAGCTTAGAGGTTCTGAGAAAAGTTTTCAAGCTATAGACAGCGCTGCCAAGAGCGTGTCATTTGACAGCCTCATATCGAATGTCGAATACCTCAGGAAGCGATTTTCAGTTATGGGTATAGCTGGAATGCAGGTTGTGCAGAACCTTACAAACACCGTCATGACGTCCGTTACCAAAGCAAAAAACTTCGTTGAGCAGGCTATATCAGGCGGCGGTCTCAGCAGAGCCATGAAACTTGACCAGGCAAACTTCAAGCTTATGGGGTTGCTACAGGATGACGCCGAGCAGGTGGCCGCAATAATGGACGATGTTGACTATGGTGTATCCGGAACTGCTTATAGCCTTGATGCAGCAGCTAGTGTGGCGGCACAGTTAGCAGCGTCAGGTATGCGAGCTGGCGACGGTATGCAGCATGCATTGCGAGGAATTTCCGGTGTGGCAGCTATGACCGGAAGTACATACGAAGATATCGGTCGCATATATACACAGATCGCTGGTCAGGGACGAATGATGGGTGATCAGTTACTCCAGCTTTCTGGACGAGGTATGAATGCCGCCGCTACATTAGCAAAATATCTTAATACAACTGAAGCCGAAGTCCGGGACATGGTATCCAAGGGAAAAATAGATTTTCAGACATTTGCTGATATCATGGATCAAGAATACGGAGAACATGCAAAAAAAGCAAACGAGACATTTGAAGGTGCTTTCGCCAATGTTAAGTCGGCACTTGCAAAGATTGGTGCGAATTTCTATAAGCCACTCATAGAACAGAATGGACCATTAGTAGGAATACTTAACACTGTTCGATTGAAGATAAATGATATAAAAGAGGTAACACTTCCGTTTGTAGAGAGTGCCTCCAAAGGTGTAGCCAAGCTTATCAATTACGCCAATACTTTGGTAAACAAGATCAATCCCAAAACATTGTTCGGCGGTCTAACTTCAAAATGGGATAATCTCATGAATAAGATAGGCGAAGCTGGAGTAACAGAAGAAACATTTACGGAAAAGCTCAAAGAGGTGGCTAAAGAGCAGGGTATAAATATAGACGCACTACTGAAAAAATATGGTTCACTCGCGAACATATTTGCAAAAGGGAAACTGTCAGGTGGTCTAATCATAGATACATTGAAGCGTCTTACAAATGTCACATCCAAAGCATCCGAATCAACACAGGATATAACCGATAAGGTCGAATATTTCAACGATGTTGTGTCAAAAACCATTCGGGGTGATTTTGGTAATGGCGAGGAAAGAATAAAGGCACTCACCGCAGCTAATTACGACTATGCCCAGGTACAGGCTTTGGTTAATAAAGTTTGGGAGCGTAATGGGCATAATTGGTCCGATTGCACGTTGAGCGCAGATGAGCTCACAGAGGCCATGGCAGGTCTGTCAGATAAAGAAGCAGAGACATTGGGGCTTACCAAAGACCAGATAAAGACACTTCGAGATCTTGCGACACAGGCAGAAAAGACAGGTACTCCGATTAGTGAGCTGATAGCGAGTCTGAATAAACCAAGTGGTAAAGAGCTACTTATAGAGTCTTTCCAGAATGCAGTAAAAGGAGCAACCCAGGTTGCCAAAGCATTCAAACAGGCATACTCAGAGATGTTCACAACATCGGATAAGTCCGGAGAAAGTACATTATATCGTATTACGGAAACTGTCAATAAGTTCTCACAGCATCTTGTTATGAGCGACGAAAAAGCTGACAAGCTCAAGAGAACACTCAAAGGCTTATTTGCTTTGATTGACATGATAAGTAACATTGTCGGTGGTGGATTAAAACTCGGCCTCAAATTAATAAACACCTTACTCAAGTATTTTAATCTGGATCTCTTGACAGTAACTGCATACATAGGAGACTTCCTTGTAAAACTCCGTGATGTCACCGACTTCAGTAAATTGTTCAGTAAGGCTCTGGATAAAGTTTCGCCATATCTAAGGAAATTTTCAGATGGCTTCAAAGACTGGATACAGGGGCTTAAAGACGCTGATAATATACCGAAATACATACTTGAAGGTCTAGTAAATGGTCTCAAGAATGGCGGAAAAGAAGTAGTCGGCACAATAATCCAGATAGGAAAAGATATGCTATCAGGAATTAAGTCGGTGCTTGGCATACATTCACCATCTGTAGAATTCTACAAAGTCGGCGATTTCTCTATGACTGGATGGTTCAATGGAATTCAAAATGGAGTTTCTAAGTTACTGGAGTTCATCAAGAGTATAGGTAGCAGTATTCTTGATGCCGTTAAGGGGATAGATTTTGGAAAAGTTCTGGCAGTTGGTCTTGGTGCTGGATTACTCTATGTGACTAATAATGTAACTAAAGCGGTTACGTCATTCAGTGAGGCAATTGAAGCCGTGGCAGCACCGGCTAAAGGCTTAGGTAAGTTGCTCGAAAGTGTGGGTGGGTTCTTTACAGAACTTGGAACTAACATAAAAAAATATCTTCGAGTAAAAGAGATAAAAGTCATAGCGTCATCTGTACTTGAACTTGCGTTGGCAGTAGGAGTACTTTCAGGAGCTTTGTGGATTGTCTCTAATATTCCAGAAGATAGATTATGGTCATCAATAGGTGCTATTGCGACATTATCTGGAATAGTAGCAGGTCTTGCAGTAGCTATAACTGTGCTAGGCAAAATTGGAGACGGTGCCAAGGGAGCACTGACTGTAGTTGGTGTGTGCACAGCATTGCTATTAGCAACCATAGCACTGAAAAAATTACAGGATCTTGACCCAGAGAAGATGGGACCTATTGTTGATGCGCTTGGTGACTTACTTATAAAACTTGGTATAGTTTGTGGCGCACTGATGGTCGTGTCAAAACTATCAAAAAGTACTGATCAAGCAGGTAATTTATTACTAAAAATGTCTGTGTCATTGCTTATAATAGCAAAAGCAATAACAGCACTGGCCAAACTTACCCCAGAAGGCGTGCTTCAGGGAGTAATAGTAATCGAGTTGGTACAGGGACTTTTTACAAAAATAGTTGCAATATCCATATTCGCAGGCAAATACGCTGACGAAGCAGGTAACATGCTTATCAAGATGGGTGTGGCAATGGCTATCATGGTCGGTGTTGTAAAACTTGCATCTAAACTTGATGGCGATGAGGTGCTTAATGGAATAGCGGTAATAGGACTGATTACGCTTTTGTTCGAGGCAATAATCATAGTTTCGCAAACCGCGGGCGAATATGGTTCCAAGGCAGGTGCTATGCTACTTGGCATGAGTATTGCTATTGGAGTCCTTGTTGGTGTAATAAAATTGATAAGTTATCTTGATGAATCAGAAGTTAAACGAGGACTCAAGATAGTAGGCGTTATAGAAGTAATGTTCGCAGCGATAATCGCAGTGTCAAAACTTGCTGGTGAAAATGCAGCTAAGGCAGGAGCTATGCTGCTAATGATGTCGGGTGCATTACTTATAATAACCGGAGTCATATTTATCCTTACTCAGATAGATCCAGATGCGTTACCAAGAGCAACTCTGGTTGTTTCTATATTAGAGACGTTATTTGGGGGACTTATATATGTGTCTCAATATGCTGAGAAGGTGAAAAAGGGAACTATCATATCCATGACAGTGGCTATTGGTGTATTGGTGGCAGCTGTGGTCGGATTGTCTTTCATAGACACTGATAAGCTAGCAGCATCAACAGCCGCAATGACTGCGGTTATGCTCGGATTTGCAGCCATGATGGCAGCAATGAAAAATGTAAAAGTGGATAAAAGCGGTATTGGCGGTGTATATGCACTAAGCGGTATAGTAGTTATATTATCAGGAATTATATCTGGAATGTGCCAGATACCAAACATAGATAAGGCTGTATCTGTATCAAGTGCTATATCTATATTATTAGTATCATTCGCTGATTCATTATATGTAATGAGCAACATGAAAGATATAAACAAGGGAGCAGTAGGAAGTATATATGCTTTGTCTGGTGTGCTTGTTATCGTTGCGGGAGTGCTTGGAGTATTGGCTGCATTGAACATCGAAGCGTCAATACCGAATGCAATTGCCTTGGGTGTATTGATAAATGCTATGGCATCCGCAATGTTAATACTCAGTGTGGTGAAAAAAGCCCCAACTACCGCTGTAGGCGCTATGGCCTTGATGGGACTGGTGGTAGGCGAGCTGGGAGTCATACTTGGATTACTGAACAAATATGATCTGAATGCGTCAATAGGTACTGCAACCGCGCTATCTATATTACTTGTGGCAATGTCAGTGGCTATGATACCTTTGGCTCTCATTGGAACAGGTGCACTTGCAGCAATAGTAGGTGTTACAGCTATGATTGCTATTGTTACAGAGATTGGTTTATTCATAGCAGCACTTGGTGCATTATCAAGTGAGTATCCAGAGTTACAAGATTTCCTGGACAAGGGTATACCATTATTGTCAGCCATAGGCGAAGGAATAGGCAAGTTCTTTGGTAGTATCGTGAGTGGCTTTGCATCCAGCGTTGCTGATGTATTGCCAGATATAGGTACGAAGCTATCTGAGTTTGCATCAAACATCTCGCCTTTTATCACTACAATGACTCAGGTTGATAAGACAGCCATGGAAGGTGCTAAGGCGCTGGCAGAGACGCTTCTGTTGCTCACAGCAGCCAGTTTGTTGGATAGCCTTACAAAGTTCCTTGGTGGTGGAGTTGACTACGATCAGCTTGCCATAGATTTAGCTGCTTATGGTAAGGCCGTAGTAGCATTCTCAAATGCGACAAAGGGTAAGGTAGACGGTGATTCGGTGACTGTCGCAGCAAATGCCGGAAAGGTGCTGGCAGAACTCCAGAAGTCTATACCACGTTCTGGTGGATGGGCACAGAAGATCATGGGTGAAAAGGACATGAGTGCATTCTCTGATGGTATCACAGCTTTTGGGGATGCTATAGTCGCATTCTCAAACACCATAGTTCAAAATGGTGGAATAGACAAAGACGCTGTGGACAATGCTGCAAAGTGTGGCGAGATCATGGCAGCGTTGAATGATAAGATACCAGCACAAGGCGGAGTATGGCAGTGTTTTATTGGCGAAAAGAATCTTAGTACATTCGGTGCTAATCTTGAATTGTTTGGTACATCATTGGTTAACTTCAGTAATGTAGTTGCCGGAAAAACAGAGGCGGGTTCACTGGACAAAGACGCAGTTGACAATGCAAAGCGAATCGGTGACATAATGGTATCACTTAACAACGCAATACCGACAAGTGGAGGCGTCGTTGGATGGTTTATGGGCGATAACAGCTTAGGTTCATTCGGTGAAAACATTGTATCATTTGGTGAGGCATTAGTTGATTTCTCCGATAGTGTTAGTGGAAAGATCAGTGACGATGCAGTAAATGCTGCTGACAACGCTGGACAGATGATGGTTAATCTTCAGAAACAGATCTCTGGATTGAACGACGATTCATTCGATTGTCTTGATTCTCTTGGAAGTGCCCTTGAAACGTGGGGCGAGCACCTTAGCGATTACTCAGCAAAAATCTCAGATGTAGATACTGACCAGCTAGGAACAGTGACAGATGAAATAAGTACTCTATATTCCTTCGTAGAAAAGATGACAACGTTTGATGCGGATGGACTTTCTCAGTTCACAGCAAGTCTCAATGATATAGGTACGATCAGTCTGGATAACTTTGTGAACGCTTTCGGTGATGCGGGAGATAAGGCTTCCTCTGTCATAACCACATTTATTGACAATATGATAAACAAAGTAAATGGCAGAAAGCAGAAGTGGGAGAATGCTGGTAGTTCGGCAATGATCGTGTTCAAGAAAGGAATCAGTAATAAATCCGGGGAAGTAGCATCGGCAGCGGGGACAGTTGCAAGCGACGGAGCAGATGCAATGTCGGAGTATAACAACCGATACTACAATATCGGCGTGAATCTTGTAGAAGGATTTGCCAGAGGTATACGAGACAGAGCATACAAAGCCACCAATGCTGCAAGGCAGATGGCTAAGAATACAGAGACTATTACCAAGAAAGTATTGGATGAGCATTCACCATCTAAGGTATTCCTGCGTATAGGTAGATATCTTGCAGAAGGTCTTGCCATAGGTGTTGCTCGTGGAAGTAGCAAGGTATATGCGTCAGTAAGCGATCTGTCCAATACTGTCGTAGACAAGGCTGGAACAGTAATGTCGATGATATCAGATGCGCTGAACCTCGATTTTGATTATGAGCCAACAATCACACCTGTAGTCGATATGGGTAATGTGACAAGTAGCATGGATGCAATTAATAATATGCTCAACAAAAACCCACAGATTTTCACAGGACTTAGATCCGGTTCAGTGGATGCGCTACTTGAGCGTAGAAATAATCAAAATGGAAATTCAGATGTTATTGAAGCTATAGACAGGTTGTCAAAGCGAATAAATCAGACTCCTGGAAATACATATAATGTGAACGGAATAACTTATGACGACGGAAGCAATATTGCGTCTGTTGTCGAACAGTTAGTACGAGCAGCTGTAGTGGAGAGGAGGGCATAAGCATGGGTAAGAAAGTCACAAAGCTCAAGATTACCAAGCAGACAGGAACAGACAATACATATTTTGCTACATGGGAGTTTGCAGAGCCTAAGGTTTATACCAAGTCCAAATATGTTCTCGTGGGTTCCGTTGTATCTTTTGATTATCTCGAGTCGGAGATCGTGCAGTTCACCAATGGTGTTAAGGTCAGTTCAGATGTAAAGAATGATACGTGGAAGGTTGCCGATATAAAAGGTAACAATGCGAGGTTAGGCAAGAATAAATCAGGTACAAAGAACCTGAATAGTACGGTGTCTATGAAACACCTCAAGAATGCTGATAATGGAAAGAAAGCACTGATACCCATTGCAAATACTGACCATTACAGTGTGCATTGGTATTACAGTAGTGGAGATGGTGTGTGGTTTGATGGCGGTGCATCGGATGTCAAAGTCAAGAACGCCACATACACCCCTCCAAGTAATGCCATAAGAATGAAATGTGTGGTCAAACCGGTGTCTAAAACGTATAAGGAAAATGTAAAATCTGGAAAGACCACAAAACAGGTAACTAAGAGTTACTGGACTGGGGATGCTGTATCGGTTATACGAAGCGTCGAGGGAGTAAACAACCCGGAGACTCTAGGGGCACCTACGGTATCCATAGACCAGTACAAGCTCACAGCAAGCATCGACAACATCACAGATTCTAAGTGTGATAAAGTGTCATTCTATATACTCAAAGATAAGAAAAAAGCAAAGATAGTTACAGCAGAGGTAAAAGCATCCAAGGCATCAATAACGATCACTGTGGATGCTGGCTGTAGCTATGATGTAAGATGCAGAGCCATAAATGTAGTGAGCTCGAAGACAAGTATAACCGGTGAATGGGGCGAATGGACATATGATACAAAGTCTGCACCAGGTAAGATAAAAAAGATCACGAGTGTAAAAGCTCTTACAGAAACATCAGCATACATAAGCTGGGACAAGGTCGCACAGGCCGAGAAATATGAAATAGAATACACCGAAAAGAAAGAGTACTTTGACAGTTCTAATGCGGTAAGTTCTACATCCGTTGATGCAAATGTAAATCATGCCGAGATAACAGGGCTTACAACAGGAACAAGGTATTATTTCAGAGTCAGAGTAACTAATAGTGCCGGTTCATCAAACTGGACGACGGGAACATATACAGTTGCTCTGGGAACAAAACCTTCTGCCCCAACAACATGGTCAAATAAGACTGTGTTGTGTATAGGCGAGAAGATCTTACTTTATTGGGTTCAGAATTCAGAGGATGGGTCAGACCAGTCACATGCGCAGCTTAATTTGAGTATCGATGGTGTATCACAGCCGACAATAAACCTGGACAAATATATCGGCAAGGACGATACAAACAGTGTTTATACTATAGATACAAAGAACTATACGAAAGACACAGTGATAAAATGGTCAATCCGAACAGCTGGCGTTACCGGAGAATACGGCGACTGGTCAATAACCAGAGAAGTGAAAGTGTATGCACAGCCAACAGTACAGCTTACGTTAAGTAATAAGAATAATGAACCAATCACTGAGATCACATCGTTTCCAATAGTGCTTGAATGTACAACTCAGCCCGATACACAGAAGCTTATAAGCGCAAGTGTGACAATATCATCAAATGATACATACCAGACAATGGACAACCTGGGTAACTTCAAAATGGTATATGCAGGGGATGTAATATTCAATAAGTATTACAGTGGAACCCCGCAGACATCCAAGGACGGTGTAGAATATGATGACAACAGAACTGCCATTACACTGAGCGCTAACAACATAGATTTTGAAAGCGGTCATACTTATACGATCAACTGTGTTGTAGCATTAGATTCTGGGCTTACTGCGACAGATACCATAGAAATGACTGTGGAATGGGAAGAAAACAAGTTATCCCCAGATGCGTCAATAGTAATCGACCCAGAAACACTCACAGCAATTATCAGTCCATGGTGCGTTGATGAGAACGAAGAACTTGCAGTCGATGTATTGTTATCAGTGTACAGAAGAGAGTTTGACGGCACCTTTACAGAAATAGAAACAGGCGTAGCAAATACAATGGGTATTTCAGTGCCAGACCAGCATCCGGCTCTTGACACGGCAAGTTATAGGATAATTGCAATAGATCAGAACACGGGGGTAGTCAGTTATGCAGATGTAGCAGAAGATGTCGGAGAAACTGCTGTAATAATCCAGTGGGATGAACAGTGGGGATCATATGATGCTTCGGGTGGAGATGGGGATGCTTTGGAGGAACCTGCATGGACATGCAAGATGCTCAGACTTCCTTATAATATTGACATCTCAGATAGCTTTAATCCAGATACAGAGTTACTCGAATATGCTGGTAGAGAGCATCCTGTTAGCTATTACGGAACACAGATAGGGCATACATCGAACTGGAATGTAGTCATACCGCACAATGATAAAGATACGCTTTTGATGATCCGGGAGCTTACAAGATGGCTTAACGACGTATATGTAAGAGAACCGTCCGGTACAGGTTACTGGGCAAGCATTTCTGTATCCTACAGCCAGACACATTGCGAGTTAACTACACCGGTACAGTTCAGTGTAACACGAGTCGAAGGGGGTAAGTGATATGCCTGATTGGACAAAACCAATGCAGCAGACATACGAATACTACATTGTCGATCCTGCGACATGGCGGGATACCGAACGGCTTATGAACGTGAAGATGGGTGCAACAATATCGAGGGACGCTGATGCTGATACACTTGGCTCAGCGTCTTTTGATTTATCAGAGAGTATTGGGGAATGTTACATAAGGACATACCTCGTCACAATTCAAAATGGGATACGTGAACGGTTTCCATTGGGGACGCATATGGTTCAGACACCATCAGAAGAGTTTGATGGTAAGGCAAAAAGCGTATCTGTAGATGCGTATACACCGCTTATCGAGTTGAAAGAAAATCCGCCCCCACTTGGCTTTTCCATACGGAAGGGTGAACCGATAATGGACAATGTGTGCTCACTAACCAAGTCGCATGCGAGGGCGCCGGTGATAGAGTGCACAGACAATAAGAAATTGGAAGTGGATTTCGTTTCTAATACGGACGACAACTGGCTAACGTTCCTGAAAGATCTGAGCAGTAATGCAAAGTACGAGTACGAACTTGACGATCTGGGACAGATATGTTTTAGACCAGTGCAGGAGGTTACGGCATTACAACCGGTTGTTATTTTCGACGATAGCAACAGTTCTATACTTTTACCAAGTATAACAATCAGCAGGGACCTTTATGGGATACCAAATGTTGTGGAGATACTGTATTCCGGAAACAATCTCACATATCAGACAAGAGTGGTCAACAACGACCCGAATAGCCCGATATCTACAGTGAATCGTGGGCGGGAAATAATTCGCAGAGTGACGAATCCGTCGCTTACAGGGAATCCAACAAAAGCACAGATTGACGAATATGCAAGGCAGTTGTTAAAAACACTGTCTACGCTAGAATATACTGTGAGTTATTCTCATGGGTATTATCCAGTTCGGGTTGGGGATTGTGTTCTGCTTAATTATGAAAGGGCAGGAATACTCAATCAGAAAGCAAAAATCATAAGTCAGTCTATCAAGTGTACAACAGGATGCGTTGTCACAGAAAAGGCAATATATACAAATAGTTTATGGGGGTGATGAGTCATGCAATTATCGGCGGATCTTGTATCTAAATTTGTTAAGGCAACCAAGGATACAAAAACGCAGGATGGGACGACCATGTACGGCACGGTAGTGATGCAGAATGATACTCCATATGTACGACTTGATGGTTCTGATATACTCACCCCGGTTACATCTATGGCAGATGTGCACAGTCTTGAGCGGGTAATGGTTCTTGTTAAGGATCATACAGCAACAATAATGGGCAATATATCTTCACCATCAGCTCGAAGCGATGACGTTAAAGCACTTACTGAAGTTGTTGCTGATAAGGCGAATATTGGCGATCTCAAGGCAATAAATGCAGATATAGAGAATCTCAAGTCTGATAACGTAGAGATATCCGGTAAATTGGCAGTTACAGAAGCCGATATAAAAGATCTCGAAGCAGATAATGTCACTATAAATGAAAAACTTACAGCTAATAATGCTAGCATAAAGGAACTTGAAGTGGACAATGTCAGCATACATGAGAAACTCACTGCTAATGATGCAACCATAGAAGAACTTCAAACCGGGAAGCTTGATGCAAAACTGGCTGATATAAAGTATGCACAGATAGATTTTGCCAATATTGGTAAGGCAGCTCTGGAGCAGTTCTTTGCAAAAAGCGGTTTGATAGAAAATGTCGTGGTTGGCGATCAGCAGATAACCGGCACATTGGTTGGTGTAACTATCCTTGGTGACAGTATCAAGGGTGGTACAGTCATAGCAGATAAGCTGATTATCAAAGGAGAAGATGGCCTGTATTACAAGCTGAATACCGATGGTAACACAGTAGAGAAAGAGCAGACGGATTACAATAGCCTTGATGGCGGTGTGATCAGAGCCAAGTCTATCACAGCAACTAAGATAGCCGTTGACGATCTTGTAGCATTTGGAGCAACAATAGGCGGCTGGCACATAGTGGATGGCGGTTTATACTCTGGCACAAAGGAGAGTATGAGTAATATCTCCCGGGGAACATATCTCGGAAGCGATGGTCAGATAAACGTTGGTGATTCTGACAATTTCATAATGTTCTATGTGGATAATAAGGGGGAATCCCATCTTGCTATATCGGCAGATAAATTCACCCTTGGCAAGCAGAATATAGAAAACGTTATAAGCGACATAAAACAGGATGTTGATAATGTCAGAGATGAGATAACCACACTCCTGAGAATAGAATCATCGCGAGGTACTGTATTTAAGAATAATGCAGTATCCACGGTGTTATCGGTTGTTATATATCATGGAAAAGATAGGATAACCGATATAGACAGGTTGCACGAGGTATATGGAAACTCTGCATATATTCAGTGGAAGTGGCAGAGGTTAGACGAAGATTCATACGGGATTATTTCATCCGCCGACTCGAGAATGGGGAACGACGGATTTTCTTTTACCCTTTCGCCAGATGACGTAGACGTAAAAGTGACGTTTATGTGTGAACTCATAACAGATTAAGGAGGTTTTATATTATGGCTATAAAATCAGCAGATCAGATTACTATTTTAGATGTTTCAGATGCCTATAACGTTGTATTGACATCTGAGGCGTATACATTTATAGGAAACACATCGGGTGCACCAGCAGGTTTAAGTTGTACAACCGAGGCGGTAGCATATTGCGGATCAAATCAGTGTTCTGCGGTTAATGTGGATGCAAAGAGCATTGTATGCCCAACTGGTATAACTGCGACAGTAGAGAATAGTGGAACAAAGAGTCCAAAGATAACATTCAGGATAACAGCACTCATTACCACAGCTTGCGAGGCAACAATACCAATAAGTGTTGATGATGTAACAATCAACAAGAAGTTCTCGTTTGCAGTTGCAAAAACAGGACAGACGGGACAGACAGGGGCATCTGGAATCAGTATAACGGGTGTAAAGATGCACTATCTTGCGACTAGTGCTGCTAGTAATGTAACAACGGCTACGTCTGGTTGGACTGACACCATTCAGACAACAGATGCTACAAAGAAGTATCTCTGGGCATATCAGACGATCTCATATTCGTCAGGCAATCCAACTAACACTGCACCAGCGATCATCGGTACATATGGTGATAGAGGACAGACAGGAAGTCAGGGGGTTAGTATTACAGGGGTAACGAATTACTACCTTGCTACAACGGCATCCACTGGAGTAACAACAGCTACGGCAGGATTTACGACTACTATGCAGGCTACGGACACCACAAAGAAGTATCTGTGGTCATATCAGCAGATAAAATATTCAAACAACACAACATCGAACACCGTACCAACTATCATAGGCACACATGGGGCTACAGGTGCAAAAGGGGATGCTGGATCTGATGCTATAACGCTCACCATTACAACATCCAATGGCAGCATATTCAAGAACAATACTGGAGAAACCGTTCTCACCGCTCATGTGTTCAAGGGCGCTGTGGAGCAGAAGATAGGCGATGGCGGTGTTGTATCAGGTCTTGGTACAGTTAAATGGTATAAGGGAGCGGTAACATCAAGTTCTACTCCAATAGCAACGGGCGCAACATATACGGTCTCAGCCAAAAATGTATTGAACTCCGAAGTATATACATGTCAGCTTGAATAGGAGGTGCTTTGTATGGCTGAAGTTAAAAAGCCACGAGCTCAAATAACCATCTCAAGAATAATAGATATCGAATCTGTTACGAGATATTACAAACTACAGTCAGCAAGTGCAGCGGCACCGTCTAAACCTACAGATGGTGCTGCTATTCCATCTGGCTGGACGAAAACAGAGCCGGCGTATCAAAATGGAGCAACTAATAGACTGTATTTCGTCGATCAGACAATAATGACAAATGGAAGCATCTATTATTCGCAGGTATCTTTGTCAAGTAGCTATGAGGCAGCAAAAGAGGCATGGAATAAAGCGAACAATGCTCAGAAGACAGCTGACGGTATTGCCAATAATATTTATATTCCTGGTACGGTACAAATAAATGGTGGGAAGATCCAGGCTGGTTCGCTTGATGTATCTAAAATATTGATGGGGGACCCTTCAAATTTATCACAGCTTAGCGAACATACATATACAAATTTAGGGTGGTCGTCCAAAAGCGATGAAAAAGAAGATTATCAAGTAACATTTATTCAAGATCTTCAGGCACCTGTTGGTGATATACCGGAATACAACTTGAAAGTTCCGGTTAGCTTTGCATATTCGGGAAATCCACAAGGTATGAAATATTTATTGACTATGGACGATTACGATATAGTGGGTTATACAGCATCTACAGGTAAAACTGAATCATTGAAAAATCAATCTTACTTTAGTCTATCACCAAAGATCCTATATACTAAGCCAGCGACGATGCAGCCATATGTTAAATTTGAGAACATAACAAGCAATACATGGGTATTGTCTATGCCAGAATCTATGCCAATGGTAAAAGACTTTCGATTTTATATGTGCATAGCGAAAGCGGATGGTGTTCCATCAGGATTGACATATATTACGCTCAGCATCTCAAATTTGCGAATAACAAAAATCACAGATGGGTCTAGTATAACGGGTATAATCAAGAGTACAAATTATGTCGAAGATTCTAATGGGGATTGTATAAGTGGGATGATGACCAATTATTCGTCCGGCGAGATACGAACGCCAAACGGTAGATGGGATGATGATGGGTTAAATATAAACCAATTGAATGCTACCGGTGGCAAAATTGGTGCATGGGTGTTAGATGATGGTGCATTATATTCGGAGAGAACTGGTGTTTTTGATGGTACTAAATATACGACTATGGTAAAGCTTTCTCCATTGCGAACTATAAGTGACGGAGAGGCGACACTTGCCGATTATCAGTATCCGATACAGATAATGGAAAAAGGGGAAGTACTGTTTGGTATATCTGAGACGGGCAATATCGAAAACAAAGGATTGGCAACTCTAGCGGGAAGATGGCGATTTAATGCCGGTCGAATAATCAGCAAAATTGGACTAAGTATGGGCGCTGGTGGAGCAGGGTTAATACTCTGTGATGAAGATGGTAAACCAGTTATTTGGATACAGGACAAGAACAGCAAGCAGACATTTCGAGTTGATCGAGATGGCACAATGTACCACAATGATAATGCTTTAGGTGAAGTAATAACAAAAAATGTTGGTGCAAAATCCATGAGCTCAGGTACTTGGACAGACACAGGCGCATCAGTTACGTTGCCAGCAGGAAAATACGTTGTTAATGGTACAGTACTGTTTAATAGTGCCGCTAATGGACAGAGGGGCGCCCGATTTGCCACATCATCTACTGACTACTTCAGAGAGAGCCAGCAGATGAATATAGCCGGAACAACAAAAGGAGTAACAAGTGTACAGTGTTCATATATTGCGAACTTGAAAACATCAACAAAACTCAACCTTCAGGGAATACAGTCAAGTGGCGCGGCATTGAGCACTATTAACAGTTACATTCAGGCAATCAGAATAGCATAAGTCGGAAAGGATAGACAGATATGAGCATATTGATACATATAATAGTGCCTGTCATCGTTGCGGTACTGGCGTCATCTGGATTATGGGCATTTTTGCTTAAAAAATCAGATAAAAAAGACGCTCAGTCAGAAATGCTGATGGGCTTGGCGCATGACCGGATATTGTACTTAGGAAAAAGTTATCTTGCACGTTCGCCTACATATATAACGATGGACGAGTATGACAATCTCAAGAATTATTTATATGAGCCCTATAAAAAACTTGGCGGTAATGGTACTGCCGAGCGGGTTATGGATGAGATTGACAAACTCCCCATTACGCCAAATGATCACGGAAAGGAGTAGATTAAAATGGAGAAAATTTCATTATTACTTATCGCAGTTGCGATTATATGCACTGTGATCACAGTCATCACACAGTTTACAAAGGAATTAAGATTCCTTAAAAAGATACCGACCTCACTACAGGTACTCATCACGAGCATCATTGTATGTGAGGTCTTTTTATTTGGGGTTCTTTCATATTATAATATCGCACTCATGTGGTATTACCCGGTAGCTATTCTGTTTGCATCTTTTCTTATTGCTTATATTTGCATGTTTGGTTGGGAAAAACTCATAGAAATGTTCAAGCGCTTTTGGAAAAAGGAGAGTGATTTTTGATGAATGGAATAGATATATCAGCGCATCAGGATGGCATTAACCTCTCTAAGGTGGCTTGCGACTTTATAATAGTCAAGGCTACCGAGGGATCAGACTACTTCAATAGGTGTTTCAATGACCATGCTAACAAGACGCTCAAACTTGGACGCTTACTGGGTATGTATCACTATGCAAATGGAGGGGACGTCAAGAAGGAGGCAGATTTCTTCTTAGGTAAGATAAAGAAGTTCATAGGTAAGGGGATCATAGCCCTTGATTGGGAAGCCGACAACAATCCTAGATTTGGCAGAGATGATACGGAGTGGTGCGAGGCATGGTGCGACTATATATATCGTAAAACTGGAATTAAGCCTTTCATCTATATACAGAAGTCGATGATGGATATAGTTAAGTCTGCTGGATACCCACTCTGGATAGCTCAGTATGCAGATGATAACGATACTGGATTCCAGAAGACTCCTTGGAATGAGGGCTCTTATAACTGCATTATCAGGCAGTACTCTTCCCATGGACGACTCAACGGATATAATGGTAATCTTGACCTCAACAAGGCATACATATCTAAGACGACATGGCAGAAATATGCAGGAGTTAAGACCGCAGTTTCGTCAACAACCAAACCAACCACAAAGAAGAAGTCCATTGCAACGATAGCAAAGGAAGTCCTCGCAGGCAAATGGGGGAACGGCGACGTTAGAAAGTCGAAGTTGACTAAGGCTGGATACGACTACAATAAGGTGCAGAATGAAGTCAACAAGCAGGTAAAGGCTTCTCATGTAAAGTCTACCGACGAGATTGCACGAGAGGTAATTGCCGGTAAATGGGGGAACGGCGAAGAGCGCAAGACCAAGCTCAAGAAAGCTGGATACGACCCGGAAAAGATCCAGAAGCGAGTCAATGAATTGATGGCTAGATAGTCAACGATAGCATCAAAATGGGGTAAAAAGTGGTGTATTATTACAATATGCATACTATTAACGCATACAATCGTTGAAAATAAAGGACTTACAGCATCCGTAGAGGAAGCTGCTAACGCTGGTAAGTTCTAAGTAAAAACCTAGTATTTAAACGGTTTAGAGGGCTTTTAGAGAGATCTAAAGGCTCTCTATTTTTTTGATTTTTAAATTCTTTGAAGGTTGAAATCAATTTTGATGAATACAAATTTGGCATGCTTGTATATTATGATGATGACAGCCATACATATGAAATATTGCTTTGATATTCAGCATTAGTTGGAAAACGGGAGTTGCTAAGGAATTTTACAGCAACTTTTTTGTTTTATTTTGTCAAGACTTGTTTTATATTTATTCGGTATTATAATTGCCTTACATATCAAATGGAAGGGGTGATTAAAATGGATAGAACTATAGTAGTAGAATATTTTGATGGCGAGAAGAAAGTAAAAAAAGTTATAATTTTAAAATAATCTCGCGAAAAATTGCCTTATACGCGCATTTGTGAAAATCTATTGACTTATGGTTGATTTAGGGCTAAAGTGTGGCTACCAATCGGAAGAAAAAACAGTAGGCAGCAATATAGATTGACACATAAAATATTTGACAGCACATTTAAAAAGATACTTACGCACTCCTGAGAATATAGCATCGTTGAAAAGCCTTATAAAAACAGATATAATGGGTAGCATAGATAAGAATATTGAACTTGGAAATATAACACTTGAGGATGGGCACAGCTTTATGGCAACTCGGAAAGAGGTTGAATTAATATCCCGATTTCAGAGAAAAGGCCTATATCAATGAATTCTGAGAATTATATATAAGACATTTGAAATAAACAAGGAGGGCATGAGATGGGCATTTATTTTAATCCAAGTAATGACAGTTTTACAAAGGACAAGAATAGTGAATTGTATCTTGATAAGACAGGTCTGCTTGAATATCTGAACAGAGTTATATGTACAAATGCTAATTGTATCAGTGTCAGTCATGCCAGACGATTTGGTAAGTCCCATGTGGCATTTGATCTTGCACTTCAGAATTTTATTTTTGACAAACGTCAAAAATATTGTATAATATACTTAACAAGACAGCCGAGCGATAGATACGTCCTATCCGTCCGGCAAAAACCATTTTAAGATGAAACACCTCATAGCTTAGTCGGCTGAGGTGTTTTTCTTATTTTCTATGATTCAGAATTGTCACAATAAGTATCGCAACGGTTAATATAACCATGAATTCCTCATATGTACTCATAAGGCACCACTCCCTTCCAAGACTCGAACGGATATGGTGTAACACCCCTCGGCTGCCCGGTTAAATACATTATTCTATTTTCATACAGAAGTAATTTTGATATATATACATTTTGGAGATTCCTATATAACGTAAAACACCTCGCATTAACGCGAGGTTGGATTTAAAAAGAGATTTAAGAACACAATAATATTTTATAACCACATACCACCTTCCGGAATACATTAAACTATATCATGGACAAGGAGGTGAATACGCATGGACAGATTTGCGGTTTGTCTAGTGATGGTGGCTGTTCTTTGTACTTTGATATCGATAATAACGGAATTTACGAAAGAGGTAGGAGTGCTGAAGAAGATCCCTACCTCTTTTCAGGTTCTGATCACCAGTGTCATTGTGTGTGAGGTGGGACTTTTTGTTGGACTATCATTTTATCACATAGCATTTGTGTGGTATTATCCTGTGGCTGCGTTTTTCGGGGCATTTGTCATTGCGATTTTATGTACCCGGGGATGGGACTACCTGATATCGATATTCAAGCGGTTTTACAATGGCGGAGATAAGGAAAAGTGGCATGAATAAAGGCGTCATGACAGTGGCACATGTAATACGAGACAGATAAGTATAAGTTCGGAATAATGATCCTAAGATTGTCTCCTGATTCAATGTCTGGAATATTATATACAGACAAAGAAATTCAGGAGACAATTTTATGGCTTCTAATAAGGTTCCATTAAAGGGCTACATGGATGGTATAGATATATCAGCGTGGCAGGATACTATAGATATAACCAAGGTGCCTTGTGACTTTGTGATAGTGAAAGCTACGGAGGGCACGGACTACAAGAACAGGTATTTTGCAAAGCACTGTGACCAGGCGATGAAAGCGGGAAAACTCCTGGGGGCATTCCATTATGCAAATGGTGGCGATCCCCACAGTGAGGCTGAGTATTTCCTTGCATACAGTAAGAAATATGTGGGCAAAGCCATACTCGTGCTTGACTGGGAGGGGCAGAACAACCCACAGTTTGGCAGAAGTGACAGGGCATGGTGCAAGGAGTGGTGTGATTATGTGTACAGAAAAACCAGGGTAAAACCGCTGATATATATTCAGAAGAGTGCCATGGAAAATGTCAAAAATCTTGGCTACAGGCTGTGGGTCGCTCAGTATCCTGATTATGAGCAGACTGGATATCAGGAGCATCCGTGGAATGAGGGGCAGTATGATTGTTCTATCAGGCAATACACTTCTGTAGGCCGGCTTCCGGGGTATGAAGGAAATCTTGACCTGAACAAGTCTTATATAGACAAAGCGACATGGAGAAAATGTGCTGCGATAAAGACTGGCAGTGATAAGGGAAAAACGAAAGGGAAAGGCTCTGACAGCAATAGCGGGAAAAGTAATTATAAGAATAGAAAAAAGAAAAGCATAGATGTGATCGCGAAGGAAGTCATAGCGGGCAGATGGGGGAACGGCGAGGATCGAAAAAAGAGATTAAAAACGGCGGGATATGATTACGATAAAGTTCAGGAGAAGGTGAACGCTATAGTGAAATTCTCACAGAAGAAATCGATAGATGTGATAGCCAGAGAGGTCATAGCCGGCGACTGGGGAAATGGCGATGACAGAAAGAACAGGCTGAAGAAGGCAGGGTATGATCATGTCAAGGTGCAGAATAAGGTAAATGAGATGCTTGGCAGATAGCTGCAGGTAAATGACATAAGAAAAATGGCAGGAGAACGAAGTATAAAATTAGTTCCGGCAAAAATGAAATTTATATGAAGTATCATCCATACCTGTTGACGAAGCGCAATATATACTATAGGATAGTGGAAAACAAAAGCCCCGTCAGGGATACATGAAAGGGAAAGGTGATATATATGCCATATTATGGATTTTATTTTGACCCAACATATCTGTTGGTTCTCATAGGCGTGGTGCTCTGCATGATAGCATCGGCAAGAGTCAAGACCACATACAAGAAGTATGAGAAGGTGGGATCGCGGTCAGGCTACACAGCGGACCAGGTCGCATACATGATACTCAGGAATGCGGGGATAACGGATGTGTCAATACATCACATCTCAGGAGATCTGACTGATAATTACAATCCTAAGGAGCATACGCTCAATCTGTCGGACAGCGTGTATGGTTCCAGATCCATCGCAGCGATAGGCGTGGCAGCCCATGAGTGCGGACATGCCATACAGCATGCAAATGCATATGCACCGCTCACCATCAGGTCAGCCATCATTCCAGCGGCAAATATAGGCTCAGCCATATCATGGCCGCTCATACTTATAGGACTTCTCATTCCGAGGGTTGATTACCTTATAACACTCGGAATCATACTGTTCTCACTGGTTGTTGTCCTACAGTTTGTGACACTTCCGGTGGAGTTCAATGCATCGAGAAGAGCCATGGCGATACTGGAGGGCAGCGGATATCTCTATCCGGATGAACTCAAGGGTGCAAGAAGTGTACTCACAGCGGCAGCTATGACATATGTGGCAGCCATGGTATCAGCATCACTTCAGTTGCTCAGACTTGTATTATTGTTTGGCAACAGGAGAAGATAGCGGAATTATAACAGAGAATATAAAAATGCATAAAAAAGTCTTGTGAATTTGTTGATAGTATTTGCAACTTTGCTATGGTAAAATGGCTAAAGTGGCAAAAACCTACATATTTGCAAGACTTTTTCTGCTATTGTGCACAATTATAACAGGAAAGTCTGCATAACAATTAATTAAGGGAGGGTAATTGATGAGGAAGAGAAGGCTACTAGGAGGTATAACGGCCTTGTCGGTGCTTGCTGCTATTGGCATGGCATCGGGAATAACGGCATTTGCGGCGGATGACACACAGTCTGAAGCTGTGGATACGGGAAAGGGACTGGAGTATGTATATGAGTCGTCAGGCTCTACACCATCAGGTGTAACGCTCAACGGCAATTCGGTAATCATAAAGCAGTCGCCGAATTCCACTGACAGCGAGCAGTTATTCAATATTTACAATGACAAAGACAGGGATGGAATCCTTGATGAGGGCGAGGAAGCTTTCACATTGGATGGAAGCACGGACATACAATATGGCAATATATATGGAATCTATCATGGTAAGGGCAGTTCGCCGATCTCCATAACCATAGACGGTGCTGAACTGCCTGCTGTATATGGAGCATTTGAGAGCACTGTTGAGACTCCGGAGAACATGACTGCGGTAACTATCAGTGTGAAGGGCGACGCGGCAGTTGAAAGTCTGTATGGACTTTTCAGGACATATTGTACAGGTGGCGTACTGATAGACACGGAAGAGTCCGTGACAATAAAGTCGCTCTATGGTCTAAGATCTTCGACCATGGATGGAGACATCACGGAGAATATCAATTACAACTGTGATGGCAACACATTTGTCACACTGGCTACAGATGGATATTACACAGGAAAGGCTTATACGATAAATGGCGATGCAGTGTTCAATATGAACGGTGCCGGCATCAGTTCCGTGTATATTGTGCAGAACGGAGCTGTGCTCAGCAAGACACTGACGGCCAAGGTGACTGACTCCAAGGTAGACAATCTGTGCGGAGTTTCCCAGAGCGCAAAGGTTGATGGTGACGTGAGCCTTACATTTGACGGAATATCAGCCGTAAAGGATGGAAGCAGTGCCAGTGTATATGGTGCGTCAAGTGCGGCTATCCTTGGAAATCTGGACCTTAAGCTGAAAAGCCAGTCTGGATCAGAGATGTCTGTGTATGGCACCAATAATACAAATATAAAGGGAAATGTAAATGTCAGCGTTGATGGCTCAGGAGCAAAGTTCAACACCATATATGGAATGTATGGCGGTATGCTGGGCGGAAGGGCTGATATAGATATAAAGAACTGCGCTGCCGGTTACACAACATGTGGCATGAATTCGGTTTCGTTCAGTCAGACTCAGCCGGAGGAAGAAGGAACATATACGTATACTGTGAACATGGAGAATATCACTGGTGCCAGCGGCAGGGTATATGGAATTTCAAATTGTTCCGGTATCACTTCTGCCAGCGTTGTAATGAAGGCTGTGGCAACAACAGATACATTAAATGGCATGTATCTGAGCACAGGTGTAAAAGGTGATATAAAGGCAGAACTTTACAACTGTAATGCAGCCTATGTAAATGCTCTGGAGCTGTCAAATGTGACGGTAAATGGTTCTGTAGATGCCATAGTTTCGGGCTGCAGCATTACGAGATCTCTGAATGTAGAGCAGGGCGGAAGCATCAGTAAGGATCTTAACATAAGCGTCAGCAACGTTATCAGCAGTTCAGCACAGTTTGTATACGGCGGTAGCTGTCTGGGAAATATGACGGTCAATGTGGATGGCATGAATGATGAATCCATAGTAGACGAAAATGGCAATCCGCTTGTGAACTCGTATGAATACGCGGGCAGCGACATGTTTACCATGATGGGCAACTTTGCACTGGCAGGGGAACTCAAGGCGGATATAGCAAAGATACATTTTGCAAAATGTGGACTCGCCGGAGGTGATTACAGTTGCGGAAATATCGGAACAAAGGTTGACATAACGTTGTCAGACAGCAGTATAAATGGACTGGCGGGAAATAATATTTTCTATCTGGCAAATGAGAGCTATTCCGGTTCAACCGAGAATACAGTTCCTGTTGATATAAAGATCAACAACACAGATTTTACAAATGCAGACGGAATAAGCTTCCAGATGTATATAGGTAATAACAAGGATGCAAAAGTTACATTTGATGACAAGTGCAGTATGCCGGAGAAGTATTATATGGCTCCAAGCATGAATACCACCGGCTCATCTGTCATAACCTATGGACAGAATATATATTATGGCGGACAGAATCTTGTGATAGACAAGGATGTAACTGCTGACAATATTTACTTTGGTAACTTCACAGAGAACGGAAGCCAGGGCAATGCCGTGATCGTTATCAACAAGGGGGTAACGTTAACTGCAAAAGAGGGTATATATGCAGCAGGCGGTTCAAATATACTCCACAGTGGAATCCTCAAGGGAACATTTAAGGCGACTGATGGGTATCTGCCAAATATATTCTCAAAGGGGGGCGTAATAGAGGACTCGGCTGTAGGGGATGTTGCAAATGTATATTATTCATTAGATGTTGTGTCCAACGAGAAGGCCGCAACGTACACCCTGACAGGCAAGACGTCACAGTATATTGATCCTGATGGTACATATGTCAAGGGCGGCGCAGATGTCAAGATAGCACCGACCGTGAACAAGGGATATATTCTTGACAAGGTGACCTTCAGAGGTCAGAGCGACACAGCGGAAAATTCAGCGGTTGAAGCAAATGGCGTGTACACGTTCAGCATGCCGAACGAGCCTTGTACAGTGACGATCGCAACGACAGGAAAGCAGATCGTGGTATCCAAGACAACTGTTGACCCTTCAGCACTGCTTGGAAAAGAATACACGGCAGCTTCACCTCTCTATGACATGGCAGATCTTGTCATATCAAACGACGCAAGAGAGGGCGAGGTCACATACGAGATAGACGAGACAAATGGCCTTCCTGAGGGACTCTCATTGATCGATGGCAAGGTTGTCGGAACGGCAAGCAAGCTTTATGAAGATGGAAAGAATGTCATAGTACATGTGACAGGAAGAAATGGTTCAAAGGCACAGCTCTCACTGAATGTGATCGTCTCAAATGAGGAGAAGAAGCAGGACAACCAGGATGGCCAAATCGTAGTTGACGAGGATGAGAAGACTATATGTCTCAACGGAACATCAGTGGTCATCCAGGCAAAGGACGACACAGAGACAGAGATATACGTGGACGACAATCAGGATGGACAGGCAGATGGCAAGACACCTCTGTACACCGGAGATCTGTCGGAGTACACGATAACAGGTGTCGAGGACAACGCCATAAGACGAAGCATCAGGATCACCATGACGGGGGGAAATGTAAAAGCAATATACGGTGCAAAGGATTCAGAGCTTTCATATGAAGGCGGCGATGCGGTGAGTATAAATATCCGTGGTGGTAAGGCAGCAACTATGTATGTTCTGTCGAATTCAACCGTGGATGGAACCATTGCATATGAGATCGCAAAGAACACTGTAGATAAGGGCGGATTTGCAGCGGATACAACATCAAAATATACCGGTGCATTCATGAGAAACAGCAAGGATATCGTAACTATCAGAGGAACCTATGTTGTGAATAAGAAACTCACGGCAACGGCTCTGATAATCTATGACAGTGCGGCAGTTGATGTAAATGCTCCGGTTGAGGTAACGGATTATGTGTCACTGAATGAGAGATCATCCGCAGTATTTAACGATACGCTGACCGCTGACCGGCTTGGTTATTCAAAGTATGCCAAGGCAGTTGTGAATGGAGATACGAAGCTTGCGGCTCTCAATATGACACAGTATGACACGACACTCACAATAGGCGAGGATGCGCTGTTTGATGTGGGCAAGGTCAACATGACATCAGGCTGGGCAAGAGTATATCAGAAGGGTACGCTCAAGTGTCCTTCAGACCAGTTCAGCAACACAGGTGTGTGGGTGGCAGCAGGAAAATTTGCAGATGATATAGATGCCAGCGGCTGGACAGGAGTGTATTACAGCTATGCAGGCGGCTCAACAAACATGGACAACACATCAGCAAAATTGGCTGCACAGTCATATGTAGTTGAATATGAGAATGTCAAATATGTTGCCTGCAAACAGGCGATCACAGTTAGCTATACCGATGTGCCAGGTTACACAGCCTATGTGTCGGCAAATGGCGGCGAGCCGGTACAGGGAAGCAACGGAAGTGCAAAGGTGACAGGCCCGGATTCATCTATGTCTATTGTAGTGGATTATGTGGCAGACCAGATAGACATCAGTAAGGAATACGCAGATCCGATTCTGGCGGCGGATACCAAGTACACAGCGGATTCACCAGCGTACGATCTCACGATCCTCAAGGTTACAGGAGATACCACAAAGGATTATGGAACTGACATGCAGTACAGACTGAAGAGCGGTTCGACACTTCCATCAGGACTTGTGCTTGAGTCGGGTAAGATAATAGGAACAGCCAAGAATGCAGGTGAAAGCACAGTAACATTTGTCATAACAGGACGAAATGGAACATCGGTTGATTTTCCAGTGGTATTCAAGGTACTGCCGGCAGGCACGGAGATACCTGATATCAACAAGCTTGGTGTATCTGTGAACACAGAGGATAAGACCATTGATCTCGGTGGAAATTCGGCAGTGATAATAGTTGATCCATCGGACAGCAGCAAGAGCTCAGTATATCTGGATGCTGATCACAACGGAGTGGCAGACGACAACAGACCACTCAGAATAGACGGAGAGGTTACATATGATCTGTCAGGCTACAGCATATCAGGCTATACGGACACAGCAAATAAATACACTGGTGACATATCGGTGACACTCAGAAGCGGAAATGTCGGCAATATATGTGCTGCGGGTTCAACTGACAGCAAGGCAGACCGAGTGACGATAGATGGAAATGTAACCATGACGATCATGGGCGGTTATGTGTCAGGCACTGTAGCTGCGGCAGGAAACGCTGATGTCAAGACAGTGACCTTCGCGGCAGAGGACGGAAGAGCAGGAAGTGTGGTATACGGTGCGTACAATACAAATGCGGAGAAGGTAGACTTCACATTTGCAAAGTCTGCACAGATGTACACACCGGAATCAACCAAGTCTGAGAATATGTATGTTACATCAGGTGGATCAGTATCAGGTGATGTGGATGTAAGAGTTGGTATAACTGATCATTACAATACATTTATATACGGTGCGGATTATATGAACAAGCGCTCATACTTCAATGGAGTGTCGGGAACAGTCGTATCCGGAAATGTGAACTGTGTGGTTGATGGAAGATGGTGCGCTGAGAAGTGCAACAACTTTGTCCAGCAGTCAAATGTGAAGGGAGATCTGTATGCCGAGATAAAGTCAGGAGAACTCAGAAAAAATGACGTCAACAATGAGCATAGCAAGGCATTGGTATTTAACTATGGTCACAGCATTGGAAATATATACGTCAAGGCAGGAACAGAGGGCGCTGTCACAGGTGACTTTGTACTTGCGGCAGGCGGTAAGGTTGGCAAGGTAGAGTATGTAGACGAGAATGCAAAGTCCATAGCTACTGTAAAGGGCACCGCTGACAATTACCAGGTTGAGAGTCTGGGTTCACTGTATATGTCTCTCGCCGGCAAATTAACTATAGGCGGAGACTACACACTTGACAGAGAGGTGGAGGTAAAACAGCTTGAGATACTCAAGGATTCGAAGCTGACCATCGCCGAGGGCGCAGTTCTTACAAATACATCGACAGCGACAGTTACCGGTGATGTTGAGAACCTTGGCACATGGAATGTGGACGGCGCTCTGACTATGACAGGATCACTGGTCAACAGAGGTGCATGGAATCTGAAAGGAAATGTTCAGGCTTCAGCAACAGTAGATAACTACGGGTATATCACAGCAGCAAATAGTGAGAGGATCACCTTGAATACAAATGCAAAGCTCATCAACAGAGCTGATGCACAGTTTACATTTGGCAACCTCACAAACAGTGCAATGATCGTAAACTATGGTAATATGAAGCAGCTTGCATATACGTCAAGTCTTGGAAGCGGAAGCATACTCACCACAGTGATCCCTGATATGGTGTACGCACTGAAAAATTACAGCGTCATTTTCTACAAGCTGGATGTGGATTATCCAGAATACTGCTTCAAGGATGGCGATGCAAAGATAGAGAAGAGTTCATCGGCAACAAGATGTCAGAAGAAGTCAGGTGTTGACGGTGACGATGCACTCTATATACAGGGTGGCAAGTCGTTCTACATCACAATAGACGGTGAGCCGATAGATGGAATGGCGGTGGATTCAGTTGTATTTGGACCGGATGACACAGCCATGACTACAAGTAACAACCGTCTCTGGAGCGGCGTCATGACATATGAGCCGGCAACAGTTACGGTAAATATGGCAAAGCAGGAGGCCGTAAATATAACTCTCGCAAAGACAGAGGATACAGTTAAGGCGCAGGTTGGAAAGACAACCACAAAGGATGAGCCATTATATGATCTGACAGCCATAGAGATCCAGAATGATGAAGCTGTGGACAACGGATATGTGTCATACTCCCTTGCAAAGGGACAGACACTTCCGGCAGGACTTGTGATATACGATGGAAAGGTATATGGAACGCCGAAGACTGCAAGCGCTGAGGCACAGACAGTCAAGTTCACGGTGAGAGGACAGAATCAGACAGTGGCTGAGTTCACACTGATCATATCCAGCGTGGAGAAGGGAATACCTTCATTTACTGCCGGAAAGGCGGGCGACGCATATGCCGGCAAGACCCTTGCGGATGTGGAGCTTACAACATCGGCAGCAGGAAAGTACATGTGGGCAGATGGAACACAGCAGGTAGGCAAGGCCGGAACAAGCGAGACCTACGATGCATACTTTGTTCCAGACGACACAGCAAACTATGACTGGAGCAAGATCGATGCAGCAGAGGGAACATATGAGGAACTGGAAGACGGAAGTGTGAGAATTGCAGTGAAGCTTGCAGTGTATGTGAGAAAGCAGGATCCTGTATTTACAGTTCCGGAGAATGTCACAGCTACATACGGAGACACTGTTGGCAAGATACTCCTGCCTGAGACAGCAGGTGGAATGTTCATCTGGGAGAATGCAGATGAATCTGTGGGAGAGGTTGGAACAAAGACTTTCTTTGCAACATTTGTACCTGAAGATGAGGATGTATACGAGAGAGCAGAGCATGTGGAGATAACTGTTCAGATTCTTCCTGCAAATGCAGTATTTACTCAGGCGATAGATTCACTGAGTGCTAAGGAGAATATGACTCTTGCAGACATAGAGCTTCCAGAGCGCGAGGATGGAGTATACACATGGTATACAGACAGAACGACAAAGGTTGAGGATGGCAATACATACAAGCTTTGCTTCAAGCCTGCAGACACAGTAAATTATGACTGGACATCAGTTACAGGATGGAACAGGGCTTACAATGGAGTTGTATTCAATGTAAAGATCATCATCGAGAAAGAGCCGGAGCAGCATGTACACGATTACGGCAATAAGTACAAGAGCGACAGCAAATCTCACTGGTATCAGTGCTCATGTGGAGAGAAGTCAGGCCTGGCAAATCACACATGGGACAAGGGCGCGATAACGACCAAGCCTACAGACACAGCGGCAGGTAAGAAGACATTTACCTGTACCAAGTGTGGATACAAGCGTTATGAGTCAGTAGCTGCCCTTGGAATAGACATAGGAAATTCCAAGAACAATGTGGTTGTAAGCGGTATAGAAAAGAATGGATATACATACACAGGATCATCTATCACTGTTAAATCGCTTGCACTGAGGAGAGGCAAAACAACACTGAAGAATGGTGTGGATTACACCGTACAGTACAAGAACAACAAGAATATCGGTACAGCGACAGTAAAGATCATTGGTAAGGGTAATTACAGAGGCTCCGTCAGCAAGACATTTGCTATCAAGGCTGGCAAGGGCAAGATATATAAAGTTGCGCAGAAGGGCGTGCCTGGCTATCTGAAATATAAGGTGACAAATGCCGCTTCAAATGGCAAGGGAACAGTGACACTTGTTGGAAGTACAAGCAAGAAGAGCGACAAGAAGTTCAAGTCACTCACGGTTGCATCCAGTGTCAAGATCGGTGGAGTGAACTTCAATGTTACGGCTGTAGGAGCGAAAGCATTTACAGGACGCAAATATCTCACCACGGTTGTGATCGGAGGAAACGTTAAGACCATAGGAGGTGCAGCATTCAGCAAGTGTGGAAAGCTTGGAAAAGTTACCATAAAGTCTACAAGGATAACGACTATCGGTAAGAATGCTTTCCAGGGTGTCAAGAGCAATGTGAAGATATATCTTCCTAAGAAGAAATATGACGCATATGCAAAGAAGCTCAAGGCGAAGGGAATGAACACTCCTAAGAAAGCGGTATACAAAAAGTCAAAATAAATGAAATGCGTTGATGCATTGGCGGGACAGTCACAGATGATGTGGCTGTCCTGTTTTTTATGTGAAGATCGTTCTGGTGTAAAACCATGAGTGTAGTGACAGGAAAGATATAATCTGCTATACTGAACATATGTTTGTGAATATATGGAGGACTGTATGGATAATTTTATAGATGAACTGAATGAACAGCAAAAGGAGGCAGTGACCACCACAGAAGGGTATGTGCGCATAATTGCGGGAGCGGGAACCGGCAAGACAAAGGCGCTCACATACAGATATGCGTATATGGTGGATGAGCTTGGAATATCCACATCGAATATACTGTGTGTCACATTTACAAATAAAGCGGCGAGGGAGATGGGCAAACGTATCAGACAGATGATCGGGGACAGTGATACGGGATACATCTGCACATTTCACGGCTTCTGTGTGAAGCTTCTGAGGGAGGATATCCATGCCATCAATTATCCCCAGAACTTTGTGGTGATGGACAGCGAGGACACGGAGGATATACTCAAAACGGTGTACGAGAATGCCCATATACAGTCGAGAACATATACATTTGACATGGCGAGGGATCACATATCGGCGATGAAGAACGAGATGCAGCACATTGCATATCTGGCGGACATAAGCAACGACAGACTGTTGGCGGATTATGAGAACGCCTCAGACATTCCTGAAAAAGTATTTCTGGGATACCTGTACGAACAGAAGAAGGTGTATGGACTTGACTATGATGATCTCATAACCATTGCGCTCCACATCCTCAGAACCGATGCGGAGAAATGCCGCAAATGGCAGGAACGCATGATGTATGTCATGGTGGACGAGTTTCAGGATGTCAGCGGTAACCAGTATGCGCTGGCGGAGATACTCAGCGGTTATCACAGGAATCTGTTCATCGTGGGCGATCCGGATCAGACCATATATACGTGGCGCGGGGCAAGGATAGAGTACATACTGGAATTCGACAAGAACCATGAGAATACACAGACCATATTCCTCGACACGAATTATCGTTCAACTCCTGACATACTGGCGGTGTCCAACTCACTGATCGAGAAGAACAGGAACAGACTGCCCCACAGGCTTGTGGCTGTGAAGCCGTCTGAGGCACGCCCTCTGTACGTACATTCCAGGACCACCGGGGATGAAGCCCAGTGGGTGACAAATGAGATAAAAAGACTGGTTGAGGCGGGCACAAAGTACAGTGACATAGCCGTTTTGTACAGGTCACATTTCGTGTCGAGAAGCATAGAGGAAGCATTTATCAAGACAAAGATCCCGTATATCCTCTACAGCGGAACGGAGTTCTACAAACGCAAGGAGATAAAGGATGTGCTGGCATATCTCAGGATGGTGGCATACGCGGATGATCTGTCATTTCGCAGGGTGATAAATGAACCAAAGCGGAACTTTGGCAAAAAGAGAATGTCGATGCTGAAGTCGTACTGTGAGACTCACAGATGCTCACTGTACAGCGGTCTTCAGGATCTTCTGGAGGAGAAGACTGTTAAGTCGACAGGTGCTTCAGCCTTTGTCGATATCATAGAAAATTTCAGGAAGACATACAAGGAGAAAAGTCTGTCTGATCTTGTGACGGAGCTCATGGCAGCCACGGGCTACGAGGCGATGCTCAGACAGGCGGGCGAACAGGAAAGGCTGGACAACCTGGCAGAGCTGAAGCAGTCGATAGACGAATATGAGAAGACCTCCGGTGAGGAGAATACGCTGGAGGAATATCTGCAGAGCATAGCTCTCTACACGAACAATGACAGGGAGAAGGACAAGGATTCTGTGACGATGATGACCATACACACCGCAAAGGGCCTGGAGTTCCAATATGTGTTCGTGTGCGGTGTAAATGAAGGCATATTCCCAAGCAAGCACGTGGACACTGAGGCGATGCTCGAGGAGGAACGACGCATGGCATACGTGGCATGCACCAGAGCGGAGCGCGGCCTGTACATCAGCGATGCAGAGGGTCTGAACTACGATGATTCATTTAGATATCCTTCCAGGTTTATCTTCAACATAGACCGGGAAGCAATCGACTACGTGAACGAGCTTCCGCAGCGCCTTGTCGATGACACCAAGAGCTACATAGCCGCAAATGAAAGCCGCTATATGCCGCTGGACACCGAGCTAAAGCCCGGAGACAGGGTGAGACACAAGGTGTTCGGTGAGGGCACGATAACCGGTATCAGGGGAGATATAGGGTGCTATGTGGTCAAGTTCGACAAGGTGGCAACGGAGAGAAATCTGAAGATTGGGACGGGGCTGGAAAAGGTGTAGTGGTAGAAAAATCTGCTGAGAATATGATGTTAGATGAAAAGGGACAGATCGCTGTTAAATGGTGGCTGTCCCATTTTGGGGGTGTAATTATGTCATAATGTGTACTGATTTGGTTAAAAACTGGTAAAGAAAATGTAAGAAATGTCAAAAACATCGTCGGACGGTCAAAAAACAGGGGCGAGTGGTCATGGCGAAGTTTACAATTTGTATATTAAATTGTAAAATTAAGGAGTATTTTGTTGATTAATTTATTTGTTTGGGTAAGAGAAATTATTGATAAATGGGGAAATATAGTGTTTGCGTTTCAAACGGTAAGGGATTAGTTGATTTTGACTAATAAGAGAATAATAGCAGTTGATGTTCAAGGAATAACTGGCAAGAAAAAATAATTTGCAACTATGCCATATTCAAAGATACAATTTTTTTAAATACAAACTGTTGGATTTATGGAAATGTTTCCAGATAGCGAATTATATATAATGTTTGCTAACGGATTTACAGCAACGTTTGAATTTAAAGAAAATATAGATATTGGGATGATTGGTCGCAAGTTATTAGCCTATGTTTTATAAAAAATATATTGAAGAAAAATATGGTTGAAAGAAACAAGTATTAAGACAATGGGAGATAACAGAACATATAAAAATAATAAATCAGATAGTTCTGTCAAATCGTATTATGATAAATATGGATGGATATTATGCTGATGGTATGGATTAAGTGATAGAAGACGATTATGAGGAATGGGGGGAAACTGGTTGGTGTAGCGATTTGAGGTATGTTCATTAATTTATTATTAGTTATTAGTATGGTATAATTTATTATTGTTTTTGGTGTCAAAATGCTGTTTATTGTAAGATATTGCTACATAAAGTACATCATTTGGAGTACAAGAGACAAGAAAGGAATTTGAAGAAGATTGAAATTTAAAAGTTTACCACCATACGCACCAACATTAATTGAGTCAACAAGAGCAATAGGGTATTCATTGGAGGCGGCGGTTGCAGATATAATCGATAATAGTATTGCAGCAAGAGCAAAGAATGTTGAGATTTTTTTCTTCCCATTAGATGGTGAGTATATCGCTATTTTGGATGATGGAAATGGAATGAATGGGGAAGAAATAGATATTGCGATGCAATACGGAAGTAAGAATCCGACAGAAGAAAGAGATAAAAAAGATTTAGGACGTTTTGGTTTGGGATTAAAAACAGCTTCTTTATCTCAGTGTAGATGTTTGACTGTTATTTCTAAGCAAGGGGATAATTTGGAAGGGCGTCAGTGGGATATAGATCATGTTACAGAAGTGGGAGATTGGTCTTTAAATGTTCTTGATGAAGAAGATATTCAGCAAGTACCTCAAATTGATGAATTGAAAAAAAACGAATCAGGAACATTAGTAGTCTGGAAAAAATTAGATCGGCTCAAGGCTGGTGAGATTAATTTTGAACTATCGTTAGGACGTAAAATTGATAGAGTCAGAAATCATATTTCTCTTGTTTACCACCGATATCTAGCAGGTGAACCAGGAATCACGAAACTTAAACTGTCAATTAACGGAGAAAAAATAAAAGGAATAGATCCATTTTTGACGGATAAAAGTGTTCAAGCCATGGATGATGAAACGTTAGTAATTCGGGGTAATAAAATATTAGTGCGTCCTTATATTCTTCCGCATATATCCAAGCTGACACCAGATGAAATTAAAATGCTTGGCGGAAAGGATGGCCTTCGAAAACAACAAGGGTTTTATGTATATAGAAACAAAAGATTGTTGGTTTGGGGGACTTGGTTTCGAATGATGCGGCAAGGGGATTTATCAAAACTTGCCAGAATTCGTGTTGATATTCCAAACACGTTAGATGATCTATGGACTCTTGACATAAAAAAATCGTCTGCATTGCCTCCAGCAGAAGTTAGAAAAAATTTGGAGATAATTATTAATCAAATTGCTGAGCGGAGTAAAAGAACGTGGACCTTTAGAGGAAAAAAGGAAGTAAGCGATACCGAGACTCATGTGTGGAATCGTATGAAAAATAAACAAGGTGGATTTTATTATGAAGTTAATCGTGAACATCCGTTAGTGCAACAAATGATAAAAGTAAATCCTGATATAGAGGTGTCACTAAATGCGTTGTTGCAACAGATTGAGATGGGGTTGCCGCTTAATCAATTATATGTGGATCTGAATAATGATGAGCAAATCACCAATGACAACGAACAAACAGATGTGGAAATAGTAAAATCACTACAGGAAATGATTACGATGTGTGTTGGAAAACAGGAAAAATGTAATCTACTTGATGCTATTGCTTGTATTGAACCGTATTCGACACATTTTGATATAGTGGAAAAACTTAAGAAGGAGATTTTGAAGAATGATTAATCCATATGTTGAGCAATTAGAAAATACAATCTCTGCAGTTGTAAACAATATTTATAAGGAAGTTCCACCTACAGAAGAAGAATTTTTGGAAAAAGCAACTTTGTTAAGAAATGCAAATGCATCCATTATGCCGGTTTCTGATGATGAATTTGCAGAGATAATTTCTAGACTCAAGCAATCATTAGTTATCCAGATGGATATTGGAGTATATATTAACGATCGTAATAATGGGCATCAGTCATGGTTGCCTTCAAAGAGAGCCGATTTTGATTTTTTCTTTTGGAACAGATATAAGAAGTATTTGGAAGAAATTAAACATTGGAATCCAAGAGTTACAACAAATCTAGGAAAAGTTTCTGATGAAATATTAGATTTATGTGGTGATCCATCGGAAGATCATTTTGCAATAAAAGGCCTGGTGTTAGGTGATGTGCAGTCTGGTAAAACGGCTAACTACACAGCTATTTGTAATAAAGCAGCTGATACGGGTTATCGAATTATTATTGTCTTAGCTGGTATGCAGGAGAATTTGCGTAAACAAACACAAGAAAGATTGGATGCTGAGTGCACAGGAAGAAAGAGCGAATATTATTTGGATCCTAAAGCCGAACAGGGGATAAAGAATCAGCCTGTAGGTGTAGGAAGATACGGAACAGATAAAAAAATCGTTGCATTTACCTCTGTGACCAAAGATTTTGATAGCGGTATTCTTAGAAACAATAATTTGGGCATCGAAAACGTTAATTGTCCTGTTATTTTAGTTGTGAAGAAAAATAAAAGAATTTTAAATAATTTGATCAAGTGGCTATCGGATAATAATACGCAAAATGCCGCTGGGCAGATAGATCTTCCTCTCATGCTAATTGATGATGAGGCTGATAATGCATCAGTTAATACGAAAGACGAAGATTCTCAGCCTGCAGCAATTAATGACTGTATCAGACGTTTATTGAATCTATTCAGCAAAACTACTTATTTAGGTATTACTGCAACGCCTTTTGCAAATATATTTATTGATCCGGAAAAAGACGATGATCTCTTTCCAGCTGATTTTATTTATGCACTGTCTGCGCCAACTAATTATATTGGTGCTGATAGAATTTTTGGAGAAAATTCTGATAGTGATCACATGCTCCAGGAGATTGATATAGAAGAGTTTGAAGCGTGTTTTCCTCCAAAACATAAAAAAGACTTTGTGGTAGAAGATTTACCTGAGGATTTATATGAAGCTACATATTATTTCTTGCTACTAAACGCAATTCGTGACTATAGAGGTGATCTTACAGAACATAGATCTATGATGGTACATATAAGCCTTTATACCAATGTTCAAAATCAGATACAAGAAATGCTGAATGTGTGGTTGGATCAGGTAAAATCGGATGTTCGAAACTATGCTAAATTACCACTTTCTCAAAGTGAAAAAATAAGAAATATACATGCAATGCATGTTGTTTGGGACAAGTATCATTTGAGTGGGATTGTTGGAATAGAATGGGAAGACTTACTAAAAAATTATTTGCACAAGGCAATTTCTCCTATTGAAGTTCGAGCAGTAAATATGAAAACTGGTGCAGCGAGCTTAGATTATTTTAATCATAAAAATGATGGTTTGCGAGTAATTGCTGTAGGCGGAAATAGTATGTCTAGAGGTTTAACTTTAGAGGGTCTTGGTGTAACATATTTCCATCGTAATACAAAGATGTATGATACTTTGTTACAGATGGGACGTTGGTTCGGATATAGACCAAATTATGGGGATGTTGTAAAGATATGGATGACACCAGAGGCTATCGATTGGTATGGACAAATTACTAGAGCGACAGCTGAACTTAAAGAAGAAATATCGAAAATGAGAAACGCAAATCAAACCCCTAGAGACTTTGGTCTGAAAGTTAGACAAGATCCTGGTGCATTAATTGTGACTGCGCGAAACAAAATGCGTACAGCAACTGATTTGACATGTCCTGTTACAGTTTCCGGTAATTTGCTTGAGACACCTAGGTTAAAAGCAGCGAAAAATATTTTGGTTTCAAATGAGAATGCATTCAAGAATTTTGTAAATTCATTGAGTAGCATAGGAGACAGATGCTTTGATGAAGAGCGTACTAAGGGGCATTATTATTGGGAAAATGTTCCTGGGGATAATGTGGCTCAATTATTGCTGGAGTTTGAGACAAATCCATGGCATTTGAGTTTCAATGGTAGAGCACTTGCGGAATTTATAGAGAGTCACCATTGGAGCAATGGGTGGGATGTAGTATTGATAAAATCTGGAACCGGTATACCATACAATGAACCGTTGCAGTGTGGTGATGAAACGTTAGAGATTGAGGGAACAGAAAAAAGAAAAATTTTAGCTGATAAGAAAATGATCAGTGTAAGTGGCACTAAGTTGCGTGTTGGAGCAGGTGGATGTACACGAATAGGATTAACCAAAGATGAGATTCGAGATGCGGAAAAAGCATATAGATCCATACCAGGAAATGGGAATAAGATAAATATACCTGACAAAGCGTATTTGATAGCCAACAGAAATCCTATTTTAATGCTACATATAATTCAAGCTGATTATTCAAAGTCTGAGAATAAGGATTTACCTGAATTTTTGTTTGCGTTGGGAGTTGGTTTTCCTAAAACTAGTGGATCCACTGAAACTGCAAATTATAAAGTTAACTTAATTGAGTTAAGAAATTGGGTGGACGTTTATGACAATTATGATGACGATGAGGATATGTAATGAGTGGTAAAGAAAACGAATTAAGAGATAAATGGAATACTATCAATTACTATTCTGGTGGAGCATTGAAATTGTCTGTAAAGCATCCTCTTGAATGGTATGTTCGATATGCAACACCAGAACATAAGTCAGTCGTAATAGTGAGCAAAAAGGCAATAAAAAAAATAGACTCATCAAAATGTATCGATGCTACATGTAATCAAAGGAGAGACGGTAAATATGCAATTTCCTTCACTCTGCTAGATAGAAAACAGGAAGATGTTTTTATAACAATGGCAGGAGATATTATCGAATATTCCAATGTTGAAACTGACGATATTGCATTGCTCAAAGTATTGCGTAGATATAATGCATGGTTAAAGTTGTTAGATCACAAAAGCAACGCAGTATTAGGTAGTAATACACAGAAAGGTCTCATTGGAGAGTTACTGTTTTTGAAAGAAAAAATAGAGAATGGAATGTTGCCGTCTGTTGCTTTAGCTGGATGGGTTGGTTCAGAAGGAGCGGATCAAGATTTTGTATATGCAGATTGTTGGCATGAGATTAAATCCACAGGGGCTTCATCTTCAGAGATATCGATTTCTTCTGTTGAGCAATTAGATAGAAATGACGAGGGAGAATTGGTCATTTATCGTATTGATAAATGTGCACAGGATCAACCGAAATCATTCACGTTATATGGATTGGTTCATGAATTGATAGAGTTAATTTCACGATATGGAGAAAATCCGGATGAGCTAATCTTGAAACTTGGCTCTGCAGGTTATATTGATATGAAAGAATATGATAAACAGCATTATAGTATGTCTTCAAAAAAAGTATATGCTGTAAACGAATCATTTCCGAGAATACGGAGAGTTGATGTTCCGACAGAGATAACCAATGTTGAGTATCAGATAGATATTCCTAGTATCAAAAGCTGGGAGAAGTAACAAAAATGGGAGAATGTGAGCATGGATTCTACCGAATTTAAAAAAGATTTTATAGAGAGTATAAAAACTGCAGCGGCGGTTACTGGAGAAGGGTCATGTGCATCCTTTGTAGATAATATGGCTCAGTATTTAATTGATGCTGAGGCTTTATCTGATTTCACACCGTCTTTTTATAAAGGCAAAAGTGGACGTAGTAATTATAGAGTAGACGGATATGTATATGATGAATTTGATAATACGATGAATCTTATTATTGCGGATTTTGATGGTAATGATCTAGAACGTCGACTTACTGGAACGGCAGCAAATAAGAATTTTGGCTTGCTCATGAAATTCCTTGATGTAGCATTGACAACTAATTTATACCAAGAAATAGAGATGAGTACACCATGTGCAGATTTAGTAGATCTCTTAAGGTATAACAAAAAGTCAATTCGTAAATATCGTTTTCTTGTATTCACTGATGCAGATATGAGTGTCGCTATAAAAAAAGTAGAAATTGATGATTATAATTCCATTCCTGTAGAAGGTCAGATCTGGGATATAGATCGTTTGTTCAGAGTTTGCTGTTCAGAGCAAGGTCGTCAGATTATTGAGATTGATTTTAAGAAATATTGTGGAGAAGGCATTCCATGTATAGAAGCTAGTTCTGCGTCTACAGAACAGTATAGTAGCTATTTGGGAGTAATTCCTGGAACCGTTTTGGCTGATATATATGATAAGTATGGCAGTAAACTTTTGGAGGGAAATGTCAGATCCTTCTTATCTACTAAAGTGTCAGTAAATAAGAAAATAAGAGGGACTATCCTAAATAATCCTCAGATGTTTTTTGCATTTAATAATGGAATTTCAGCAACTGCAATGGATGTTGGAATAGAAGATACAAACCATGGAAAATTTATCACCTTTGTTAGAGACTTTCAGATTATTAATGGAGGGCAGACGACGGCCTCTATTTCAAATGCAAGATATAAGGATAAAGCAGACTTGTCATCTATTTTCGTGCAAATGAAGTTGACTTCTATAGATGAATCAACACCAGAAGAAGCGGATGAGTTGATCAGGAATATTTCTAGATCTTCAAATAGTCAGAATAAGGTTAGTGATGCAGATTTTTTTGCATCTCATCCGTTTCATCGTCGTATGGAACAAATCTCAAGGCACTTATTTGCACCGGCGTCTGAAGGCGCACAGTATGAAACGAAATGGTTTTACGAAAGAGCACGAGGACAATATCTGCAAGAACAGATGCGTTTGACACCTGCAAAGAAAAAACAATTTGAGTTACAACACCCTAAAAATAAGGTGATTAAGAAAACAGATCTTGCGAAGGTACAAAATACATGGAGAGGATTTCCTCAGATTGTAAGTAAAGGTGCGCAGACCAATTTTAATTCGTTTGCGGAGTACATAGATGAGCAATGGAATATAAATGATGAGCAGTTTAATGAGAGATATTTCCAAACTACTGTAGCATTGATTCTATTGTTTCAATATCTAGAGAAGACAATACCAAAACAGCCTTGGTATGAGGGTGGATACCGTGCAAATATTATATATTACACATTGGCACAATTTAGAAGATTGATACATAGTCAATATCAAGGACAGGAACTTGATTTGATGCTGATTTGGAATAGGCAAAGTGTGCCTGAACAAGTGGGTACAGTTTTAATCGCATTGGCAGAGCTGGTCCTTCTTCGAATAACAGATCCGTCAAGAAAAGTTGCAAACGTTACTCAGTGGTGTAAGAGAAGTGATTGTTGGGAAGACGTGAAGAAGATTCATATAGATATTCCGGAAGACATTGAGAATTGTTTAATTACTATCGATGAACAGAAGGTTGCACAGAAATCTGCTAAAAAAGAGCAGAAGGTTGTAAATGAAATTCAGGTTCAGACAACGGTAGTAAATTATCCTGTAGAAATGTGGATGCGGCTATCGGAGTTTGTTGTTAGAAATCATATGGTTACACCTACAGATGTATCTGCATTAGCGATTGCATGTAAGATGCCTGCTAAAATACCAAACACTTATCAATGCAAACGCTTACTTGCATTGCTACGTAAAGCCTCCGAAGAAGGCTTTAATATGAAAGCGTAAAATGGAGGAACTATGTTTAATACAATAGATTTGTTTGCAGGTGCCGGGGGATTAAGCCTGGGATTTATGCAAACAAAAAAATTCGATATAAAAGTTGCATATGAATTTAATCCTGCTATGCAGGAAACTTATAAGAAAAACCATCCTGGAGTAGATGTATTTGGAGATGTTAGAGATGCTAACTATGCGGAAATAAAAGAAAAATATGGCGACATTGATGTTGTAATCGGAGGGCCACCTTGTCAGGGATTTTCTAATGCAAATAGGCAAAAAAATCATGCAATCAGCCAGAATAATTCCATGGTGAAACAGTATATTAGAGCAATCTTAGAACTAAGACCCAAGGCCTTCGTAATGGAAAATGTGAGTATGCTTAGATCTGATGTTCACAGATTTTACTTATGTGAGGATGACCTAGAATTAGTGGAGAGTAATGTGATTGAAACTGCTAATACGGAGTTGGTTTTACTGGATGATAAGTTTATATTTGATGGGGCGATTAATGTTGTGCAGTCTGAGCAAGAAATTGCTCGATATAAATGGGACGATTTTGATTATCTAGAATTGAATGTTATCTATAAAGCGTCTAAGAATGCAACCAAGTTTAAAAAGGTATTGGAAAAGCATAGATCGCGTTTGATAAAAATATCAGAGAAGCATATCGAACGAAATGAAGATGATTTCATAATCAACGCCGACAGGAGTGCGTTTAATGCGGTACTGGATTATTACGCTGGGAAAATAGAAGAATCCCAGATTAAGACACTAATTGAACCGGCAATTATGTACCAAAGAATGATAAGTAAAGCACAGGAGATATTTGAAAACGATATTGTGGTCGATAGCTATGCCGACAATAAAGGACTGATTGCAAATATACGTTCATATGCTGTTTTTGATTATTTAAAGGCTAAGCTAAAGAAAACCAATGATGACGATGGATATGTAATTTCGGCGGATGTTCTTTCTGCAACTCAATTTGGAGCTCCGCAAAAAAGAATGCGCTTTGTAGTGATGGGTATTCGTAAAGATATTACTGATGAAGTGAAACTCCCGGAAGGAAAATTTAAAGATGGTCCGTATAGGACAGTTGCGGATGCGATTAAAGATTTAGAAGATGTTGAGCCCGTTTACAATGTATCTGATGATAAAAATGGCATAAAGCTACAAGCTAAAACTGATTTAAGTGATTTGGCTCAGATACTTCGTGATTCTAAGATATTGCATAATCATATCATAACAAAAACGACACCAACAGCTATGGAGCGTTTTAAAGTGTTAGAACAGGGGCAAAATTTTCATTCTTTATCTGATGAAATGAAGACAAACACTTATACGGATGTTACAAGAACTCAGAACACAATATATCTTCGCCTAAAATATGATGAGCCGTCTGGCACTGTTGTCAATGTGCGTAAATCAATGTGGGTGCATCCTACAAAAGACAGAGCAGTAAGCATAAGAGAGGCAGCTCGTTTACAAACATTTCCGGATAGTTTCGTTTTTTGTGGAACAAAGGATAAACAATACCAGCAGGTAGGAAATGCGGTGCCCCCTATAATGGCAAAAGCTATAGCTAAAAAGCTAGCAAGTCAGCTTAATAAAGCACTGGCTGAAAAAAAGAATAATTATTAGCAAAAATTAAATGAGTATATTGAAATAAGTGAGTATTATGAGAGTAAACATTTTCAAAGTCTGTCAAGTATACACGTGATGATAGTTTTGCATTAATAGATAAATTGAATAGTCTAACTCATAAAAGTATTTCTGAGAAGAAAAACATATTGAAAATACCAAGACAAGGAGCGGTCGAGGCGTCAGGTGCAAATGAATGAGAGATAAACTAAATATGAATAAGTATGTTCATGTGCACCTGATACCGAGAATTGAAGAGATAGAATAATGGAAGTGTGGATATAGCGGACGACATGGTATTTGAAGTCTATTTTATAAAGAAAATAGAAATCAACATAGATTATATACTCATGCTTGTCAAAAAATATCATGATACACATTGCGAAGATAAGGAAGTTCTCATAACTATCAAGCGAGCAGTAGAAGCGAGTCCAGGACTCCGCAGTAAGAAAGCATTGATAGAAAGTTTCATTGCAGGGAGTAATGATATAGAGGATGTAATGGCTGAATTGTGGAAGTTTGTTGTAGAGTAGCGTAAAATGATCTTGCTCAGCTCATATCCGAGGAATGCCTGAATCCAGAGAATACAAGGCGATACATAGAAAATGTATTCCACGATGGAGAAATCAGAATAGCCTGAACTGACATAGACAAGCTGATGCCACCAGTTCCAAGATTTGGCGGAAGTGGACGTGACAAGAAGTAGGTAGTCATAGAAGAATTGAAACAGTTCTTTGAGAAGTTTTATGTTGTAGGTGGAGCTATGAGTATAGGTGGTACGTAGAATCTTGTGTATGGTGAGTGTCGTGGCGGGATTGATATGGTTGCGGAGGAGAATAGATAGTGTGTATGTATAAAATCATTTGGTTAGATGGAGCAAGTGGAGTAGGAAAAACAACAGTAGCGAAATTTTTGACAAATGAATTAATGGAACATGGATTAACAGTGGATAATGTGGATTCAGATTATTATTATCAAGAAAAATATTTGTCGAATCCTAATATTGACCAATCAAAAATAAATTCTCCATGGGCTGATGAATGCTTTTTAAAATATTTTAAAGGACAACTAGTATTGTTTTGTGAAAAAAATGATTTTTTAGTGGTTCAAATGGCGTTAACAGATGATAAATGTCGAAAAATATTGTTGGAGTCTTTAGGAGAAAAGGTGGCAATAAATCATATAATACTTAACGCAAGTAAACAAACAATAAAAGATAGAATAAAAGAAAGAGCTACAAAAGGAGTAGATCAGAGACAGGCGCTAGAGAGATTGAGTTGGAATATGGCATACTTGAATAAATATTACAAAGAAGATACATGGATTAATACAGAAGAAAAGTCGGCTGAAAGTGTAGCAGATGAAATTTTTAGTATGATAGATAAATCAAGACTGCAGAAATAGACATAGACAAGCTAAAGAAACTTGCATTGGTGACAAAATTTGTAGTAAGTGGTATTACAAGAAGAAACATAAATTTGTGCTACATTGTTGAACTAGGGGAATACATGAAAATTACAAATATAATAAAGTTAATAGGGCTAAATATAAAACAAAGTATTGATGAAAATATAAAGAGTATAACAAAAAAGTCAACAGTTATATAAACGAACTAGAGGAGCGGGTTAATAGTAAATATAGAGTATATGAAGATATGGCGCCACAATCAGATATAGAAAATGTTGATGCGTATTTTGATGCACTGTCTTGGGCTTTAAAAAACAAAAAAATAAAGAATATAGCATTGACAGGACCATATGGTTCTGGAAAAAGGTAGTGTCATTAAGTCTTATTTAAAGATGCATTCTAGAATAAAATCATTAAATATTTCTTTGGCAACATTTGATGTAAATGATGAGAATGATTATGATTACGAAACTTTAATTGAAAAGGGAATCTTAAAACAATTGTTTTATAAGATAGATTCAAATAAGATTCCTCAAAGTAGATATATAAAGATAAAGAATATATATTGGAGACAATATTTTATTATAATTACAATGACAGTATAATAGTGCGTAGACCACATATGCTTAACAGATTGCGTTCTCAGCTTAACAGTATGCCAGTTAAGTATACTCATGATGAGATAGTGGCGATGAAGGACATGTTGACAAATCTAACAAATAAAAGCACTGCTGAGAAGAAACAACATATTGAAAATATCAAGACAAAGTGTCCATTTTGTGGTAGTGATCTAGTGAAGAGAAATGGCAAATATGGGACGTTCTGGGGATGTAGTTCATATCCAAAGTGTAAGTTTACAAGACCAATAGACAAGGACTAGCAGGATATATTAGTTGTAGGAGGATGTTTACCCATGCACATATACATAGACGCCGATGCCTGCCCCGTAGTAGGCATAGCAGAAGACATAGCAACAAAATACAACATCCCAGTAACGCTTCTATGCGATACCAACCATGTCCTCACATCTGATTACAGTGAGGTTATCGTGGTTGGGGCCGGGGCGGATGCTGTGGATTACAAGCTGATAAGCATTTGTCATAGAGGTGATATAGTTGTTACTCAGGATTATGGCGTGGCTGCGATGGCACTGGGAAAAGGTTCATTTGCGATACACCAATCGGGAAAGTGGTATACAAATGAGAATATCGATCAGATGCTTATGGAGAGACATTTGAATAAAAAGGCAAGAAGGGCATCGAGCAGGAATCATATCAAAGGGCCGAGGAAGAGGACAGAAGAGGATGACCAGAGATTTGCGGAGTCTTTTGAGAAGCTGCTGCGAAAGGCAAATAATCTGTAGATACATATGAAGGTGTTGAAGGATTCGAACCCTCACCACCAATGAACCGGAAGAGGTCAGATTTTAATGGATGATAAAAATACAAACAGAACAATAGAATACTACAACACACATGCTGACAGATATTCCGAGATAACCAGAAATGCAGACATGTCGGACATATACAAGCGCTTTGAGGAAAATCTCAAGCCGGGCTGCAGGATACTTGATCTTGGCTGCGGCAGTGGCCGTGACAGCAAATATTTTCTGGATAAGGGCTATGATGTCGTATCACTGGACGCGTCTGAGGCTATGTGCAGGAAAACTCAGGAGCTGACGGGAAAAGCGGCTGTACATATGCGCATTGAGGCCATGAACTATGAGAATGAATTTGACGCTGTGTGGGCGTGTGCTTCGCTGCTCCACGTTGCCAAGAGCGATATGCACAAGATTCTTGAGAAGGCTATGAAGGCGCTCAGGGTCGGCGGGGTATTGTATGCTTCGTGGAAGTACGGCAAGAGTGAACGGACGCGGGATGATGGAAGGACATTTGCCAATTATACTGAGGCCCGGGTTTGCGATATGGTGGCGTTGGTTTCAGGCGCATCGCTTGAGGATGTATGGACGAGTCAGGATGTCAGGCTTGACAGGATAGGTCAGGGACATTTGTGGGTAAATGTTCTGGTGAAGAAGACCAGAGTTGTCATAACTGAGAAGGAATTTCTGAACATTTTCTGGAAGCAATACCAGATCATTGAGAAGGATGTCAGGATCAGTTCGGAGTATGTGGACATTCACAAGAGCAACTTCCCGACATTTTCAAGCAGATACATAAATATGTTTCTGAACATCTGCAGCAATATTGATTCTCTGATTGAGATATATTGCAAGATGGTAGAGGAGGACGATTACAGGAAGAAGTACAATATACATGACAGGCTTACTCCTGTGCTTAGGAAATTCCCGGCTATCAGGCTTGACGCAGTGAGGACGATAGACACATTTGAAGATATCGAGTTGAAGCCGTTCAGCGCATTTGTGGATGGTAGGATCGCGGATTGGTGGAATGACTATAACCTGGTAAAACATGCCAGAAGCGAGAAGAATGAGAAGACGGGAAAGTACAATTTCCAGAGCGCAAATCAGAAGAATGTGCTGACTGCCCTGGCTGCGTATTTTATCGTGTGCAACCGCATATACGAGGAGATATGCGAGATCTCGGCAACGCCGAAGAAGCTGCTCAAGTCGAAATTATTCCTGTACGTGAAGAATGGTGAGTAGATAAGGAAAGGTAATAGACCATGGTAAAACAGATAGTAAGAGATCAGATGTTTCTCAGCCAGAAGTCATCTCCGATGACGACTATGGATGCGGGGATCATAGCAGATATGCAGGACACATTAGCGGCAAATCAGGCGAGGTGCGTCGGCATGGCGGGCAACATGATCGGATATAAGAAGAGGATAATCATCGTCAGTATGGGATTTGCCAATGTTGTCATGCTGAATCCGGTACTCCTGTCAAAGTCGGGGGCTTACGAGACAGAGGAGGGATGTCTGTCTCTGGACGGCACGAGAAAGGTGACAAGGTATAGAGACATAGAAGTAGAGTTTCAGGATGCATCATTTGCAAAAAAGCGTATGAAGTTCAACGGATATATAGCCCAGATAGTGCTCCATGAGATGGATCACCTTGAGGGGCGAATAATTTAGGAGAGTTTATGGAATCAAAAGACGGAACATGGATTATGTATGGAGTTTCGGAGGATGATCCGGAGTGCCTGCATACGGTGGACGAACTTATCGGATATATAGAGGAAGTGGGATTTCTTCCTCTTTTCCGCAATGAGATACCTGGATTTTCGGTGGAAGAGCGAACCACGGAGAAGTATTGGTGGAGTGAAGACCCGCAGAGGGATCCTTGGGTGTGGCGTGAGATCATAGCCAGAAGAGGCGACATCGCATACGGCAAATTTTTCCACAATAAGGCGGGATTTATCTCAAAGAAATGGTTCCCGTATTTTGCAAATTATAGAAGAGCTGGATATGATTTCGATGCCAGATGGGATGATGAGCTTGCATCATTCAGGCAGAAGAAGATCATGGATCTGTTCATGGATGACCGGATAGACGAGGAGAGCGATGCGGAATTTGCAGCAGAAAAGCTGGATAGTATGTACAATACAGAACTTTTTTCATTTGATATAAAGAAGCTTGCCGGATTTGGCAAGGGCGGAGAGAAAGGCTTTGAGGGTACGATGACACAGCTCCAGATGCAGACCTATCTGTGTGCATGTGACTTCAGAAAACGGTTGAACAAGAAGGGCGCGGAATACGGATGGAATGTGGCTGTGTATTCCATGCCGGAGAAGCTGTGGGGATATGACCACGTGACGTCCGCATATGGTGAGAGCCCGGAAGAGTCGTGGGAGAGGATAGTGAAGCATATGGATGATATCTACCCGATTGCCACAGAGAAACAGATAAAGAAAGTCTTAAAGTAGAGACGGTGTACAGAAAACTCTAATTCAAAACTTTACATCAAAAGTTTACACATAACATTACATATATCTTTACATATGTGTTTACATATGTTATGTTTATATGCAAGTCAGGTTATAAAGAATAATATGATGCCTACTTGAAGAGGAGAAATGATGAACACTGTATATGATGTTATTATTGTGGGAACTGGCGCTGCAGGCTTGTTCTGTGCGTTGAATTTTCCAGAGACAAAAAAGGTCTGTATTATCACAAAAAGGCGGGCTGATGAGTCCGACTCTTTTTTGGCCCAGGGCGGCATATGTATGCTGCGGGGTGAGGAAGACTACGAAGATTATTTTGAAGACACCATGAGAGCCGGCCATTATGAGAACAATAAAAAGACAGTCGATCTTATGATCAGATCATCGAATCTTGTTATCAGAGAATTGATAAGGATTGGAGTCAGATTTGAGAGGGATGAGAGCGGAAAGCTTGCATTCACCAAGGAGGGAGCTCACAGCCAGCCCAGAATATTGTTTCACGAGGACATTACCGGCAAAGAGATTACATCCACTTTGCTGGAGTGTGCAAAGAAGAAATCCAATATCGAGATATATGAGTATACGACTATGCTCGACATCATCTGCAATGACAATGCCTGTGGTGGCGTGGTTATTGCTGATGATGCGAAGAATATAAGCATACTTAGATCCAACAACGTTGTATTGGCGTGTGGTGGAATCGGAGGTATATATAAGAACTCAACGAATTTTGCCCATATAACAGGTGATGCCATAGCAATTGCCTTAAAACATGGAGTAGAGGTAGAGAATCTGAATTATGTGCAGATTCACCCGACGACACTGTTTAGCCGGAATAAGGGAAGAAGATTTTTGATATCTGAATCTGTGAGAGGCGAAGGCGCATGGCTTCTTAACAAGGCGGGCGAAAGGTTTACAGATGAACTGCAGCCTCGTGATGTAGTCAGCCATGCAATATGGAAACAGATGGAGATAGATGGAACGGAGCATGTGTGGGAAGATCTGAGACCACTTGGAAGAGATGTGATCTTGCAGCATTTTCCACATATATACAAGCAGTGCAAGGATGAGGGGTATGATGTGCTTGTTGAACCAATACCGGTTGTGCCGGCTCAGCATTACCACATGGGCGGAGTGAAGGCAGATCTCGCCGGAAGGACATCCATGGAAGGATTGTACGCGGTAGGAGAAGCCGGATGTAATGGAGTGCATGGCAGAAACAGACTGGCAAGCAATTCGTTACTTGAGTCGCTTGTATTTGCACAGAGGGCGGCAGATGATATCATGTTCAGCAGAGAGCACAGAGGCTGTGGAGAAGACAACATAGATCTGTCTGAATATGAAGATATAGATGGTTTGTTTAGAGAATATAAGAATATAGTTTTGACAGAAACGGAAAGAAGAGGCTGAGAATGAATCAGATAACAATGAAATTGAATGCGGACAAGCTTATAATGATGGCTTTACAGGAGGATATCACAAGTGAGGATGTATCCACAAATGCGGTGATGCCAAAGGCACAGAAAGGAAAAGTAGACCTGATATGCAAGCAGGATGGAATCATTGCAGGACTTGATGTATATGCAAGAGTATTTACACTCTTAGATGACAGCACTGAGGTTGAGTTCTTCTGCAAAGATGGCGATGAGGTGAAGGCTGGCCAGCTTATGGGAATTGTGACTGGTGATATCAGGGTTCTTCTCTCTGGAGAGAGGGTTGCGCTTAATTACCTGCAGCGTATGAGTGGTATAGCTACATATACCCATGAGGTTGCAGAACTTCTTAAAGGAAGCAAGACTACTCTGCTGGATACCAGAAAGACCACACCTAATTGCCGTATATTTGAGAAGTATGCAGTCAGAGTCGGCGGAGGCAGCAATCACAGATACAATTTGTCGGATGGAGTATTACTTAAGGATAATCATATAGGCGCTGCGGGAAGTATAACCAATGCAGTGAGAATGGCAAAGGAGTATGCACCATTTGTACGCAAGATAGAGGTTGAAGTTGAGACACTGGATCAGGTAAAAGAGGCTGTTGAAGCGGGAGCCGATATCATTATGCTTGACAATATGACAACGGATCAGATGAGGGCTGCGATCGATTTGATCGATGGACGTGCGGAGACAGAATGTTCAGGCAATGTTACAAAAGAGAACATAGAGAGACTGATATCATTGGGAGTGGATTATATATCAAGCGGTGCGCTTACACACAGCTCACCTATAATGGATATATCGATGAAAAATCTTCATGCGGAGGAATAAAGTGAAGGCAAAAGAGAGAAGGGAAAGGATACTTGACATTGTGAAGAATTCAGATGTCCCTGTTCCGGCAAATAAGCTTGCGTCAGAATTCGATGTCAGTAGACAGATAATAGTGCAGGACATTGCAGTGATCAGGGCGGCTGATGATGGCATAATTGCAACTAACAGGGGTTATATATACAAGAATGAATCAAAATGTCAGAGAGAGTTTAAAGTAAAACACAGTTATGACAGGACTGAGGAAGAACTCACGATCATAGTTGATTATGGCGGTGTTGTAAAGAATGTAAGTATAAGTCATACAGTGTACAATCGTGTTACTGCAAAGATGAATATTGCTTCCAGATACGACGTGGCAAAATTTATGAAAAAATTGGAAAACAGCCAGTCGTCCCTGCTTGGAAATGCTACGAACGGATATCATTACCATCTGATAGAGGCTCCAAGTGAAGAAATCCTGGACAACATAGAGCAGAAGCTTGATGAGACAGGCTTCCTTGTTCCGTGGCAGGAGTGGGAGAAATAATACAAAATGATTTGGAGAGAATAAAATGACGATAAAAGAGATACAGGAAGAGATAATCAGACTGAAGAAAGAGAAAGATTTCTGCATACTGGCACATGCTTATCAGGGACATGAGATTCTTGAAGTTGCAGATTATATGGGAGATTCATATGGACTTAGCGTAGAGGCGAGCAAGGATTCCCGCAAAAATATAATAATGTGTGGTGTGCGTTTTATGGCGGAGACATGTAAGATATTGTCCCCTGATAAGAATGTGTATCTGCCTAACCCTGAAGCCGGATGTCCGATGGCTGAGCAGATGAACCTTGAAACGCTGGATGAGATGAAGAAGAAGTATCCGGGATATGCGGTTGTCGCCTATATAAATACGACATCTGAATTGAAAACTGCCTGTGATGTATGTGTGACATCCTCATCAGCAGTGCAGATCTGCAGCAAGCTTGATAATGACAAGATTCTTTTTATTCCAGATCCGAATCTTGGAAACTATGTTCAAAAGCAGATGCCGGAAAAGGAATTTGTATTTTTCAACGGCGGATGTCCTAGACATCTTGCGGTTACCCTAGATGATGCTTTGAAGGCAAAAGAGTTACATCCACATGCGGAACTTCTTGTCCATCCTGAGTGCAGGCCGGATGTAGTTGCAGAGGCTGATTATGTAGGTTCAACCACAGGAATTATGGCATATGCCAGAAAGTCAGAGAAAAAAGAATTTATCATCGGTACAGAGCACAGTATTGTGGAGCATCTTCAGTATGAGTGCCCTGACAAAATGTTCTATCCAATATCTTCAAAGCTGATGTGCCATAATATGAAGCTTACTACCCTGGTTGACATATTGAATGTATTAAAGGGCACAGGTGGCGAAGAGATAGTCCTTTCTGATGAGGTGATGGAGGGAGCTTCCCGCTGCATCAACAGAATGATCGCGCTTGGATAACGAGGTGTGGATTATTATCCAGAGCAGTGGGACATATCCATGATCGATGAGGATATGGACAATATTGTAGAGCTTGGATGCAATGTCATTCGTATAGCGGAGTTTGCATGGCATATCATGGAAAAAACGGAGGGGCAGTATGACTTTTCGTTCTTCGATCATGTCATCAGCAAGGCAAAGGAGAAGGGGCTTCATGTGATACTTGGAACCCCGACAGCGACTATTGCTTAATTATATAAAATACGGTTGCTTATTAGTTCATTAAGCGACCGTATTTTTTGTACCTGTGTTATAATGTTATAAAAGTGTATAATATTATTTGCAAATTATGATCAGCCAGACTGGCTGGAGTATAGGAGGACATGATGGGTATTGTTGAATTAAAAAATGATAAGATTGCTATAAAGGTGAATACTCACGGTGCAGAGCTTGTGAGCCTGAAGAGTAACGAGACGGATAGAGAGTATATGTGGTGCGGAGATGCGGCATATTGGGGAAGAGTTTCTCCTGTGCTGTTTCCATTTGTGGGAAAGCTTGAAGGACAGCGTTACAGACATAACGGGGTGGTTTATGAGAATATACCTCAGCACGGATTTGCAAGGGACAGCGAGTTTGTAGTGGCTGGCCAGACTGGTGATACACTGCTGTTTGTGCTTGAGAAGAATGATACATGGCAGAAGAGCTATCCGTTTGATTTCAGTCTTTGTATAGGATACAGACTTGAAGGTTCATCTGTACATGTTATGTGGACCGTTGTGAATGAGGGAACTGACACGATTCATTTTTCTATCGGTGCCCATCCTGCATTTGCGTGTGAGGGAGGCATCGGCGGTTATTCTCTGGATATGCACACAGGTAAGAACGAGATTGAATGTGGTCTTTTGACAGCAAATGGAGTTCTTGGAGATAGAACAGTTACGCACAGACTGACAGATGGAGTCTTAAAGCTGCGTGATGAGATGTTTGATGAGGATGCCCTGATCATGGATGGTAAGGGTATAAATACGATTACATTAAGGAACTCATCTGATGCGCCGGTTTTGCAGTTGAGATTTGATGTGCCGCAGATAGGCATATGGTCTCCTGCAAAGAAACATGCGCCATTTGTCTGCATAGAGCCTTGGTTTGGCAGGTGTGATCGCGAGGGATATGACGGAGATCTGGCGGATCGTGAGTATTCAAACAGTCTTGAGGCTGGCCATTCGTTCAGCAAGGAGTATGTCATCGACATACTATAATGGAAAACATATCATGTGTCAGATTAAGATATAGCAGAATATAATTTGTAAGCAGGGCGGGACATCCCATTGGTGAGATGTCCCGCCCTGTTTGTTATGTTTCATATACATTAATGTAAAATTTATGTAAAAGGTGCCTGACCCCATTGTTGTTCCTTTTTGTAGAGTGCTGAAAATACTACTTGACATATGATACTATGTGACGTATAGTATACCGCGTAAGGAGGTATAGCGATGGATATACAATTGAAGAGAGGGATGCTCGACGTGTGTGTGCTTGCGGCCATCAAGGACGAGGATTCCTATGGATATCAGATCATCAAAGATATGAAGCCGTATGTGACGATATCAGAGTCCACACTCTATCCTATCCTCAGAAGACTTGAGGCGGGAGCACTGCTCACGGTTCATTCCGTGGAGCACAACGGAAGACTCAGAAAGTATTATCATATTACGGATGCCGGAAGAGCCAGGATAGAAGAGTTCAAGGAAGAGTGGAAGGAACTGGAATCCATATACAGATTTATTGTGAAGGAGGAAGTCAGAGATGAACAAACAGGAATATCTTGAGTCGATAAGAAGCAGGATCAGTGCGATGCCGGCTGATGATGTGAACAGGTTTATGGATTACTATAGCGAGATGATAGATGACCGCGTGGAGGACGGCCTTTCCGAGGAGGAGGCTGTGGCAGATATGGGATCACCTGATGCAGCAGTGGAGCAGATACTTGAAGATATGCCGCTTACAAAGCTTGTGAAGGAGAAAATCAAGCCAAAGCACGAGCTCAAGGCATGGGAGGTCGTACTCATAGTACTTGGTTCTCCGGTGTGGATACCACTTCTCATTACAGCGGCGGTATTGTTGCTCACACTGTGGATAGTTGCATTTGCACTTCTTATATCATTCTATGCGGTGGTGCTCAGCTTTGTGGCAGCGGGAATAGGCGGACTGATATGTGCCATACCGCTGTTCGTGGCCCACAGCCCTTACACAGCAGTTCTCATGCTCGGAGCAGCACTCATAGGAGTTGGTATAGCGATATTGTTTGTTGTATCGGTTAAGCCTGTTACGGTTGGTATATTTAAGGTCTGCAAGGCCAGTGTGAATGGTATAAAGAGAATGTTTGTAAAGGAGAAATAGTCATGAGTAGAACAAAGAAAGCTGTTATTGTTGCATCGGTCATGATCGTGGCAGGCATTATCACTGTGATCTCAGCACTTGCTGTAAATGGATTCAGATGGCCGAATGTGACAGTTAATCTGGCCCACATGACATCGGAGCCGGTGAACTACGTAAAGAAGACTGTTGATATAAAAGATAAATTCACTGCAATTGATGTAAAAAGCGCATCAGATGTGGATGTTGCCGTGAAGAAGGCGAGTGGAGATACAAGTTATGTGGAGTATTACGACTGCGAGAATCTGACACATCATGTAGATATATCAGATGGCGTGCTCAGGATAACCGCAGACGACAGCAGGAACGCAGCATTTAACATTTCCATCGGTGTGTACGCTGGAGCATGGCCATCCGTGACGGTGTATCTGGCTGGTACGGAGTACGATGATCTGAAGATTGTGACCAGCAGTGGTGACGTGGATATGGAATATTATCTGGCAATAGGTAATATCGATATAGAGGCCGCCAGCGGCGATGTGATCGTAAATGGTGCAAATGCAGATGCTCTGACGGTGGCGACCAGCAGTGGTGACATTAAGCTTGACAGTGTATCGTCAAAGGATACAAGAATATCAGCAAACAGTGGTGATGTAAGTCTTGGTGATGTGGTTATGGATAATATTGATCTGAAGACCTCCAGTGGCAATATCACATCTGGCAGTATAAAGGCAAAACGTATAAACGGTCGTGCGTCAAGTGGTGACGTAATGATTAGAGACTGTGATGCTTCTGAGATCAATGTCGTGACAACCAGTGGTGATGTATCGATCGGTATTGGCTCAGAAATGAAGTATGAATACAATACAAAGACATCCAGCGGTGATGTAAATGTACCGGACTCGGTTGAGGGAGCAGATGGAAAGTGCAATATCGAGACTAGTAGCGGAGATATTGATGTCACACAGTAAGTCGTAATTGAATACATTTGAAAATTGGTTCAAGGCAGGTTTTCTGAAATGGAATGACCTGCCTTGAGTTGTATTTAGGCTAAATTAAAGTTAATTAATGAAATAAAATGTCGGTAAAGGCCTCTGCTTATTGTGGATTCACGCTAAAAATGGTATCTTTAATATGTATATATATTTATACGGAAGAAAATATCAGGGAGAGTAAAGGATGAGTGCATTTGCATTGAGACTTGCAGTATTACCTTCGGTGTTACTGCTGTTATTTGTAGTCAGAAGAAATAAGAATAGCAGGGATCCAATGAGCCTGCTAGTATGGCTTGCGGTTCTGGGAGCTGTCAGCACGATACCGGCAGTAGTCGTGGAGCTGGTTGGGGGCGTATTGTTATACTACATGGGATTGGAATCCGGAACGGCGGTTTATGAGCTGGTCAACTGCTTCTTTATAGTGGCGATGATCGAGGAACTGGGCAAATTCCTTGGAATGTTAATACTTACATGGAAAAATAAGAACTTTGACCACAGCTATGACGGCGTTATATATGGCGTGTGCTCGTCGCTCGGATTTGCAACACTGGAGAATATCCTGTATGTATTCCAGGGTGGAATAGGACTCGGAATCCTGAGGGCTGTGACAGCAATCCCACTTCACTGCTCATGCGGCGTTATCATGGGATATTTCTACTCAAAGGCGAGAGAGAATGCGAACAAGGGCGAGGGTGCCGCAGGCAATATGCTGATAGCGTATTTTAGCGCCATGGGAATACACGGACTGTATGATTTTGTGCTGTCGATTGATGACACCAGCGTGATCCTGTGCATACTGGTTCTGATCCTGTCGGTGGTTTTGATGTTCCTGCTCATATCCCATGCGGCAAAGAACGATCATATCATAGCGGTAAATCCTATATGGGTGAATCCGTATAACTTCAGATATATACCTATGTGTGGATATAATCAGCCAAATATGTACGGACAGAACATGCAGTACAATCAGCCAAATGTATATGGCAAGCGGCAGAACACCTTCCAGCCAAATGCATACGGCAAGACGAATCAGTACAATAATCAGCAGAGTGGCTATGGCCAGCAGCCTCGGTATGGTCAGCAGAATGGTTACGGTCAGCGACCGGGGCAGTACAACCAGCCGGGCAGCTATACTCAACAGCCAGGACAGTACAATCAGCCGTCAAGTGGCTATGGTCAGCCACAGCGGTACGATCAGCAGAATGGCTACAGCCAGCAGACCCAGTATGGCTGGCAGTCACAGCAGAATAATCAGTATAGCGGCTACGGTCAGCAGCCACATTACGGTCAGTCATCACAGTATGATCCGCAGAACACATACAGACAGTAATAAAATATTTATATAGAGGAGAACAGGCAAATGTTATTGATAAAGAATGGAAGAGTCATTGATCCGGTCACCCATACAGACGAGGTCATGGATGTGCTCATCGACGGCAATCACATAGTTAAGACAGGATACGATCTGGAGGCAGAGGGTGCGGAGGTCATCGATGCAGATGGACTTGTAGTTGCACCGGGACTGGTAGACACACATGTACACTTCCGCGATCCGGGATTTACGTACAAGGAAGACATCGAGACAGGTGCCGCCGCCGCTGCAAGAGGAGGCTTCACGATGGTGGTATGTATGGCGAATACAAAGCCGGCGGTGGATAACCTTGAGACTCTCAAGTATATACAGGATAAAGGTGCAAAGACCGGAATACATGTAGTTCAGACAGCCACAGTCACAAAGGGCCTTGCTGGCAAGGAACTCGTGGACATGGACAGTCTTGCGGCTGCAGGTGCAGCAGGATTTACCGATGACGGAATCCCAATCATGGATGAGAAGCTTCTTCTTGAGGCTATGGAGAAGGCAAGGGATCTTGATCTTCCGGTGAGTCTTCATGAAGAGGATCCGCTGTTCATTGTACAGCCGGGAGTGAATCAAGGAAAAGTATCAGAAAAGCTTGGATACGGCGGTGCATCCCGCACAGCGGAGGATATTATGGTTGCAAGGGACTGCGTCCTTGCACTTCACACAGGTGCATCAGTGTGCATACAGCATATAAGCTCAGGCAATTCCGTGGATATAGTGAGAACTGCAAAGAAGCTTGGAGCGGACGTACATGCGGAGGCAACTCCACATCATTTCACCCTTATAGAGGATGCTGTGCTGAAGTACGGAACCATGGCGCGTATGAATCCTCCACTCAGAACCGAGAAAGACAGAAGACAGATCATAGAGGGAATACAGGATGGCACAATAGATATGATAGTGACGGATCACGCCCCGCACAGCAGTGAGGAGAAGGCGAGACCGCTTGACAAGGCGCCAAGTGGAATAACAGGGCTTGAGACATCTCTTGCCCTTGGAATATATTCCCTTGTACAGCCTGGATATATCTCACTCATGAAGCTCATGGAACTAATGAGCAGGAATCCTGCAGAATTTTACCGCATGGAACCGGGCAAGATAGCAGAGGGAGCTCCTGCGGATATAGTCATATTTGGCGAGAATGAACAGTGGACAGTGAACAGCTTTGCGTCAAAGGCATCCAACAGTCCATTTGCCGGATGGACTCTCCCGGGAAAGGTTCACTATACAATCTGTGGCGGAAATATCGTGTATGACGCAGAAAAGTACGATGCTGAACATGATGTGTAAGATGCGGGCAGCAGGATATAAAATGTAAGATATGAGAAGATCATAACAGAGATGGGACATATAGATATGGACAAGATAAGACGACATTATACATTCAGAGGAAGAGTGCAGGGAGTTGGCTTCAGATACAGGGCGAGCTATGCTGCATCCATGTACGGAGTCACCGGCTGGGTGTGCAACAGATATGATGATTCTGTTGAGATGGAGGCTCAGGGGCTGCCTGAGGCTATAGACAAGGTGATAGCAGTTCTCAGAAATGACAGATATATATTTATAGAGGATATGGATGTCAGGGAGATACCTCTGGAGAATGACAGCGGATTTCATGTGAGATCAAGCTGGTAACGCGCGTAGATAATAAGGAGAGTGGACATATGGTAAAGATAGATTTGATAACGGGCTTTCTGGGCTCAGGCAAGACGACATTTATTAAGAAGTATGTGAGCTACCTTGTTGGCAAAGGATATAATGTCGGAATCCTTGAAAATGATTATGGTGCAGTCAACGTGGACATGATGCTTCTTCAGGATGTGATGGGCGAGAACTGTCATGCTGAGATGGTGGCAGGTGGCTGCGGCGAGGACTGTCACAAGAGAAGGTTCAAGACAAAGCTCATAGCTATGGGGATGAGCGGCTATGACAGAGTCATTGTTGAGCCGTCCGGAATATTTGATGTGGATGAATTCTTTGACGTCCTCCACGAGGAGCCACTTGACAGATGGTATGAGGTGGGAAGCATCATTTCCATAGTCGATGCCGGACTTGACCGGGATATGAGCAGACAGTCCAGATATGTGCTTGCGTCTGAGGTTGCGAACTGTGGAACTCTGGTGATGAGCAAGGTTCAGGATGCATCGGAGGATGAGAAGAGGAGCACAATAGAATATATCAATGAAGTGCTCACCGAATTTCAGTGTAAGCGTCAGTTCGGCGATGATGTTCTGGAGAAGAACTGGGATGATTTCACGGACGATGACTTTGAAGGTTTTATGTCAACCGGATACAAATTAAACGACTATGTAAAATTATGGTTCAAACAAAGTGATGTGTTTAACTCGGTATATATCATGAATAAGGTCATGCCTCAGGAGCGGCTTGAGACGATAGTCAGGGATATATTTGCGGATAAGGAATGCGGAGATGTCTTTAGAATCAAGGGTTTTCTCCCTGTAAATGACACCGGATGGATAGAGCTCAACGCCACGGTAAAAAAGACCGAGGTGAGACCTATAGAGAACGGGCAGGAGATCATAATTGTGATCGGTTCGAATTTGGTGGAGGACAAAATAAAACGGTACTTTGAGTAAAGAGGCTGATGGACAGGAGCGGATTTTCATGACAAACAGGGCTAAGAAATTGAACAGAGAAGAGAAGCTTCAACTTCAGGCTGAAAAGCTGAAAGAACAGGCACAGATAGATCTTGAGGGATACGTTATGTGTCGTTCTGCACTCAGGGCGACCAGAACGGATCTTCATGAGGAGTCGGAACGGTATGACAGACTTAGGGAAGAATATGAAGAGCTGAAGAACAGACGCGCACCGTACAAGGTGCTGTTCTATAAACGCAGAAGGATCAGAAAGTGTAAAAAGCACATAAAGGAGCTGGGAAGGGCAAAGAAACGTCTGCGCAAACAGATGAAGGAACATCGTGAGGGTGTCAGACGAAGAACTGCTACCAACACATTTGCATTTGTTGCAGCGCTTGCGATGTTCGCCATGATGGCGTGGAGGATATGGCAGCTCGCACAGGGTGTGTACTATATGGCATTTTACAGAAATGGTGAGGCCCTTGAGATAACGGCTGTTGCTGTGCTCAGGCAGCTTCTGCTTGTGGCGTGCATCGTATATGGCCTTGTGGTTGTATGGCAGTCACTGCAGGTGTGGGGCATGAAGCGGGAAGGCTGGAATGGTGTAATAAGAATTAAGGTGAAACAGAAGGCCTACTGGATTATGATGATAGGCGTACCGCTTCAGATAGTCAGCCATGGAGATATGCTGACAAATGCCATGATGCTCATAACGATTATCAGTCAGATGGTCATGGCGGCACTTTTGTCGACGGTCCAGTCGAGAAGGATACTTGTGAAGATATTTGCATGGTGCTATGTCGGGGGAATCTGCGTGATATGGCTGTATGGCGGAGTGTACTGCAGAAACTTCGAGATATCGGGAAATGATTCCGGAACCAGCACCTATGCGGTTGACAACAAGTCGAATTTTTCGCAGATATGGGAGATGTCGACTGAACCGGAATTCTATCATATGGGTATGTATGCCCAGAACAGGGATACCGATTATGGCATGATGATCATTCCGGGACTTGCGTATGCTGATACGATAGGCAGTGAGTCGAGGAAGATAGAGAACTGCACGTCCATGACGCCACAGGGGCTGGCAGTTACGAAGGAGTATACATTTGTCAGTGCTTACTGCAAGACGAAGAAACACAAATCTGTGATATTTGTTCTTGATACACAGACCGGGCAATATATTAAAACACTGGTTCTCAAGGACACGACACATGCCGGAGGACTTGCGTATGATACGAAGAATAATGTGCTGTGGGTTTCCTCGTACATGATCGATGAGGATGAGGACAGGAGCAGGAAGGCATCCATATCATGTCTTACGCTGGACTCCATAGAGAAATACGATGTGGCTCAGGGAAAGCCGATAAAATACAGAAACACATGTAGCGTCATGTTCCCTGCAACGTCATTTATCACGATATATGACGGACATATATATGCGGGCTACTGGCGAAAGGATAAGAACAGCTACAGCATGGCAGCCAGCTACGAGATCGTAAATGGCGGCACCGCCATATCCTCGGAGGAGGACGAGGCTTTCTATATACCAGGAAGGGTGCAGGGGCTTCAGGTGTACAAAAATGAGATAATATTCTCTATATCCTATGGTATAGATGAATCCAGGATAGAGGTATACGATACAGATACAGGCAAGCTGTCCAGTGTGAATTACGGAACAGAGACACCGAGACAGGTGGTTAAGCTCCCGCAGAAGCTGGAGCAGATATATTCGTATAATGGCAAATTATACTGCCTGTTCGAGTCTGCAAGTTTTGCCTACAGGCTGACAGCACCGGTGTGTATGGACAGGATCGTGGGGCTTGATGAGATGGCACTTGTAGAGTAGCTCAAAGTGGTTCAAGGTGAAAAAATGGAGGGTTTGGGATGAACGAACAGAATATTAACAATGGAATGAATGGAGGCCCGGGGATGCCCCCGCCGCCACCGCAAGGGTATATGAACATGAATGGAGGCCCGGGGATGCCCCCGTCGCCACCGCAAGGGTATATGAACATGAATGGAGGCCCGGGGATGCCCCCGCCGCCACCGCAAGGGTATATGAACATGAATGGAGGCCCGGGGATGCCCCCGTCGCCACCGCAAGGGTATATGAACATGAATGGAGGCCCGGGGATGCCCCCGCCGCCACCTCAGGGTTATATGAACATGAATGCCAGACCGCCGCAGAGGAGAAATCCTGCGGTGTCTCCGAACAGATTCAGGATGTTTGGTATTCCGGTACTGGTATATGCGATCATATGTGCGGCATGTCTGTACAGCAACTGGTCGAGTATATTGTCGGCTGTGCTTTCGATAGTATCAATAGTGTTTATCAGTACATGCATGGTACGATATGAGAAGAACATCGGTGCAGACCGTGAGGCCATGACCACTGGAGCTGCGTTGTCGAAACAGAGTATACTGATCCCATATTATATTCTTGTGTTCATGATGTCGGTTGCCCTGAGTCTCACAGACGAGGGATATATCATATTTGGATGTAATGTGGGAATAATCGTTACAGAGATGTATGCGGTTATGACATACTTCAATGACACTGAAAAGCATGGGATATTCAAGGGAATATTCTCATTTTTCGAGATGTTCTTTGGATCGATAGGGTATGTAAACATGCCATTTGCCGACAGAAAGGCGGAGCGTGAGATAACCGGCAAAAAGAGAAATTCCAAGCTGATGTACATACTTCTTGGATGTGTGATAGCACTTCCGATACTGGTGATCGTGCTCAATCTGCTGTCTTCGGCAGATCCTGTGTTTGCAAAGGTCATAAAGGACATATTTGGCAAGCTGTTCTTCTCGTGGGATATAGTGAAGATAGTTCTGTTTGCCGCTGTGATATTCCTGTTTGTATATGGATTTATTGTCAAGGCGGGCCGCAGAGATCTCGGTGCAAATGCTCCGAAGGAGGGGCAGTACAATGCAGTGACAGGTATAACTATAACGATAGTGCTCACAGCGTTCTATCTGATATTTGCCGTTGTTCAGATAGTGTATCTGTTCATGAACAGCGCAGGACTTCCGGACGATATGACATACGCAGAGTATGCAAGACAGGGCTTCTTCCAGCTGCTCTTTGTAGCGGTTGTAAATGTGTGTATGGTGCTGATATTTAGTGCTATATTCAGAAAGAGTCTGGTGCTCAACGTGTCACTGCTCATGATGTGCATATGTACATATATAATGATTGCCTCATCAGCTGTGAGGCTGTCCATGTACATTGCGGAATATGATCTAACATACCTCAGAATAAATACCATATGGGCGCTGATAGTCACGTCTATAGTGATGCTCGGTGTTATCATAAGCCTGTTCTGGAGAAATATGCCGCTGTTCAGATACATATTTATGACGGTTCTGGTGATGTTCGCGCTGTATGCATTTATCAGACCTGGCGCAGTGATAACAAAGTACAATATCAGTCAGGCGCACAGTGGAAAGAAGATAGATCTTGAGTATGTGATGGATATAGGTAATGACGGAGTTCCATATCTGATCGATTATTTCAGGACCAAAGACATTACGCCCGAAATGGTCATGGAGGAAGTGATGTCGAAATATAGCGAGGACACCTACTACTGGAGAGACGACACGGTGGGAGAGAGGCTTGAGAAGATGCTTGAGGAGAATGATGACAAGGGCTATATCAGAAGCTTTAACTTCTCCAGATACAGAGCTTCAAAGACTATAGAGGATTATATAAAGTAGTGTAATATAGAATTATAGATCATAATAAAGAAAGCCCCAGTCTCCGGTGCAAATAAACCGGAGACTGGGGCTTTTCGCCATGTTAAATATTAGTCGTCATCTTCAGGAACATAATGTCTTGATGTGTAATACTCAAATATATCCTCGGACTTGTCGTATGGGAGGAACTGGGATCTCTCTCTTACAACCCACTCGTCTCCGTTGTGGAGAACTTCACCGAATACATAGCAGTTGTTGTGCTTGGCATCCTCACATGCCTTGAATATTTCGTCCTCACGTACATATACCTTTTCGGTATGCTTACATTTGATCAGTGCAAATACGTTGTCCACCTCTGCCAGGCATTGCTTGTGAAGGTTGCCGTTGTAGATGTAGAGGAAGAGGATGATCCTTCCAACGTTCTCACCTCTGTCGAGGTAGATGCGCATCTCCTCGTCGATACCTTCCTTCTGTCCTGTTCTGTCATCGCCCTTCAGGATTACAGAATCGCTTCTGCTGTACTTGTGACCCCAGAATACCAGTTCGGGATCAGAGCCGTCATTGTGCTCAACGATCGCTGCAAGGTTGAGGTCATATGTGTCCTCGGATGTAGCGCTCATGATATTGTCTATGGCAATCTTAATCTTTTTCTTGAGGTCGACCTTCTTGGCATCCCAGCCAATACCGACCGTAAGTTTATTATCACCTTTTACAACATATTCGTTCATACAAAAACCCCCTTAGATTACAAGAAGAATAATAATGTGTCTATGAAGAATGTAGGTACAAGAATAGAAACTGACCATACGAGGTAGCCTACAAATGAAGGCATCTTGATACCATTTTCTTCGGCTATTGAACGTACCATAAAGTTAGGTGCGTTTCCTATATAAGTGTTGGCTCCCATGAATACGGCACCGCAGGAGATAGCCATCAGCATGACCTGAGGAACTACACCCATAGCAGTGCTTATACCCTCTGTAAATCCACTTGAAGCAGCGGTGGTGAAGAATACAAGGTAGGTAGGTGTATTGTCAAGGAAGCTTGATAAAAGTCCTGTCGTCCAGAAGAACTGTGCCGGATGTGTAAGTCCGAGCTCAGAACCACGTGCCTTGAGGATCAGGAGTGCAGGGATCATAGTGATGAATATACCTATGAACAGTATGGCAACCTCCTGTATAGCATCCCATGTAAAGTTGTTGGCCTTACGGACTTTCTTGCTCGTTGTCTTGAATGAGAGGAAAGCCGCTGCTAGCATGATCACAATCTCGATGATAGCAGCCCATGAGAGTGTTACGCCCTCACAGAAATTGATACCCTTTGCAAATGCAGGGAACTTCATAGGAAGAACTCCGCTGAGTATAACTGCACCTACGATCATTATAAGGAATATAATGTTGTGAGCACCTTTAAGTTTGACTGGCTTTTTCGTATCTGCATCGAATACCGGCTTCTGTCTGCCGTCTGCGATATCCTTCTTGTATGCTCTTGTGTCGAGAAAGAAGAATACAGTCAGCAGGATGATGAGATTGACAACCATGACCTTTGCAAGTCTGAGACTCCAGAAGAAGTCAACACCATTCATGAATCCCATCAGAAGTGGAGGATCACCGACAGGGGTGAGACAGCCACCAATATTTGAAACGAGGAAGATGAAGAATACAATGATCTGAACCTTTCTTCGTCTCCATTTATTTGCCTTTATGATAGGTCTGATCATCAGCATACTTGCACCGGTAGTACCGATCCAGCTTGACAGCAGAGTACCTATCAGTAGAAGCAGAACATTGAGTTTCGGTGTTCCCACCAGGTCGCCTTCAAGAGATATATTGCCTGCCACACAGAACAGGGCAAAAAGCAATACAATGAAGGTGAGATAGTCACCGATCATTACCTCGAGCAATTGTTCGCCCATCGTACCAAAGCCATGGAATATGGCAAATGGAATTAAAAATAAAAGAGACCAGCCTGCAACAGCCCACTGTTTGTGCTTTTCCCACCACTCACCGGCGATAAGGGGCATAACAGCTATGCACAGAAGCATACACACAAATGGTATACACCATGTAAGTGGAAGCGTAGCACCGAGTGTTTCAGTACCGGATTCGCTGTCTGCCGCCAGGGCACTTACCTGTGACAGCCCAAGAACTGAGATGACTGTGCCGAGACCTAGAAATAACCTGTTTTTCATCGTTTTTGCCTCCTATTAATTATAATTGAAAAACCTTATCTATGCTAACAAATATATGGTAAAAATTCAACGAAAAAAATCGAAACTTAACCATTTATTTTCCAGAACAAAAAAATAATAAGTATAGCCCAAATGATGGATCTGTGATAGAATGAAAAAGATTAAAAAATGCAATATTATGGCCTTAGGGCAGAACAGAGGTAATTGATATATTATGGAACATCAATGGTCAAAGGCATACAAACCAAAGAGAAAACTTTACGTGCTGAGGTCCAGAGAGTCAGAGGGATTTGACGATTTTTGTCAGGAGAATGGCTATGACTGGTACAAGTGCTTTAGCAACATATACAGGCCGCTGGCAAACAGGGCTTTGTTTTATATGCCTGAGAAGATGATGGACGCCGGATATTCGCGTTTGTGTGGAGGAGTGGAGATAGGATACAGTGATATGGAGGTGGTTCCTCAGAACTGTGTGAGCATCACGGTTCCGGGATTCGACGTTGTGGATATAAAGGGATTTGATATATCTCTGATAGAGGATATACCGAGACTCATGACCATGGCGTATTCATATGCCAAGTTGTATATAGAGACGGAGAAGCTGCACATTGTTTCTAACCACAAGCTTCCATATATATGTTACATGGAGAGCGCAGACAGTCTGTGCGTGGAGATTCCGGTATGGTCCAAGAAGACCAAGACGGAGGAGATGCTGACTCTTGACAACATGAGTAAGAGAGATCTCTATGAGATAGCATACAGGGAGCCTGCCACCGGACATTACAACTGGACATGGCTCAAGGAGAAGCTTGAGCAGTGTGAATATATAGGACTGGATCAGTTTATATTTGCCAGATTCGACATAAAGGGCTTCAGGCTCATCAACAACGTTATGGGTCGTGAGGTGGCGAAGGATCTGTTCAGATATATATGTGACGCTATGACCAAGCAGGACTGGATATTGTACTCTGCAAAGTGTGAGAGTGACGATTTTGCCATGATTATAAAGTATATGCCGGAGGATGAGATAATGAACCGGCTATATACATTCTTTGAGGAGATAGGACAGCTTCCGTCGAACAGGAAGTATAAGATATTCTATAGCTGTGGTATCGTATTCTATGATGAATTCGAGAAACTCAGCATGTCAATGCGCATTGAGGACATGGCGCAGATGGCACACCTCCAGTGTATCAAGACCAATGTAAATGAGATAAAGATATACACATCGGAGATGAAGAAGGAATACATCATGGCACAGCAGTACAAGCTGGAGCTTCCGGATGCCATAGAGAATGAGGATCTCATGGTATATCTTCAGCCGAAGTACAATCCACAGAACGACACCCTGACCGGTGCTGAGGCTCTGATAAGATGGTTCTACAAGGGCGGAGATATTCTCTTGCCGAAGTATTTCGTGCCGCAGTTTGAGACTGACGGAACTATAGACATCATAGACAGATATGTGCTGAGACAGGTGTGCAAGAAGTTCAAGGAGTGGAAGGAGCTTGGCTACCCGCTCTACCCGATATCCTGTAACCTCTCGAGACACCAGATATCGAGACCGGATCTTATATATATACTGTGTGATATAGTCGATGAATACGGAGTGGATCACTCGCTTATAGACTTTGAGATAACTGAGAGTGCAGATTTCGCTGACGTGCAGTATCTGATAAAGGTGCTCAAGGATCTGAAGGCTGAGGGCTTCAAGATATCCATGGACGATTTTGGAACAGGATACTCCAGTATGGCACTTCTTAAGGATATGCCGCTGGATATAATCAAGATAGACAAGAGCTTTATTGACGGAATAGCCACCGGCGAGCCGAACAACAAGGACATGCTCATGACACAGGATATCCTTGCCATGTCAAGGCATCTGGGAATCAGAAGTCTTGCGGAGGGTGTTGAGACATTTGAGCAGAAGGAATACCTGAGAGAGTGGGGATGCCACTACATTCAGGGTTATTACTACAGCAAGCCTATACCTATCACGGGATATGAATATCTTCTCAAGAAGATAATGCTGGGACAGAGCTAGCCGGATAATGATGCTATATAGCGACATATAGAGAATATACAGAAGAGTATAAGAGGATTGATATATGAATGTATCGATCCTCTTTTTCTATTTATATTGGACCTTAACAGGATGTAATCCCAATAATGTAATGTATATAATTTACAAGTCTTGTATATATAATCAACAACCTACTAAAAAAATAATTAAGAATCATTCCCAATAGGGGTTGACTTTGATCAAAAAATAGGTATAATAAGACATAGTTGATAAATAAACATCAACAAAGAAGACAGAATATATTTTAACAATCAATGATGGATATTGATTAGATTATTTAAAAGAGAAAAGGAGAATTAAGTTATGGCAAAGTTTGTATGTACAGTATGCGGTTATATCTATGAGGGAGAGCAGGCACCAGCAGAGTGTCCTATCTGTCACGCAGGAGCAGATAAGTTCAAGAAGGTAGAGGGAGAGCTCACGCTTGCAGCAGAGCATGAGTTTGGCGTATATGCTGAGACAGTTAAGAACAATCCAGAGATCAGCGATGAGGACAAGAAGTATATCTACGAGCAGCTCAAGGCTAACTTCGAGGGAGAGTGCTCAGAGGTTGGAATGTATCTCTGCATGGCTCGTGTAGCACATCGCGAGGGCTATCCTGAGATCGGTCTCTACTGGGAGAAGGCAGCGTACGAGGAGGCTGAGCATGCAGCTAAGTTCGCAGAGATGCTTGGATCAGACCTTGAGCAGAACATGACAGCTTCAACAGAGAAGAATCTTGCATGGAGAGTTGACTGCGAGTTCGGTGCGACAGCAGGAAAGGTAGATCTTGCAAAGTGCGCTAAGAAGAACAATCTGGATGCGATCCATGATTCAGTTCATGAGATGGCAAGAGACGAGGCAAGACACGGCAAGGCTCTCAAGGGACTTCTTGACAGATACTTCGGTAAGTAAGAAGAAGGTAAAGATTATTCATAAGGATAGTCAGTCTTACACATAAATCTAAAAAAGGTATATGCGGAAAGCAGTCAGGCTGCGATCCGTATATACCTTTTTTAGATTTATGTGTGCTATTTAATTGTTACTCATCTTTCTTGAGACTGAAGGAAGAGGAAGATGTAGTTGAGCTTGTTGTTGTATAAGGATTAGATGCGTGGGCATCCTGCTCTGAAGCTGCCGGCTGCTGTGAGTAGAACGGATCACTGTAAGACGTCTGAGGTGCCTGTGTCTGTTCTGCAGTGTCGTAGCTGCCACTGTTTGTAGTGCCGTACTGCTGTGTATAGCTGCCACTGTCTGTACTGCCATACTGCTGTGTATAGCTGCCGTTATTTGGGCTGCCTGTGCTGCCCGGAGTGTACACGCCATTGAAATCGCCTGTACCGTCATAGTAACCTGTGCCTGCTGGCTGTGCAGATGCGCTGATGGTGTTCTTGCTTCTTGTTGCCTTCAGGATCATGATCACTGCTGCCAGTAGGAATACAGCTCCGAGGACAAGCTTGAATATGTAATCTGAAGAGTCAACCATCTCTATATAGTAAGGAAAAGCTTCTGCCTTTGCGGTCGCATAGTCCTCACTTGTAGGAGTGTATCCATAATATTGTGCGTATGCGTCGACATACTTGGTGATGTAGTCGTCAAGGAAGCCCTGCACCTTGTCGCTGTTCTTGCGGATGACTCCTGTTATGTAGACTGGTTCCGCATCGTCAGCAGATGAGATCGCGTCAAATTTGGCGTCATCACTCTTGGAGATTGATATTCCGATCCACTTGGATGTGTCTCTTTTTGAGCCGTCTTCATTCTTGTCGCAGATATCAACGAGATAGTAGTATCCGTCGGTCTTGGTGACCGTGTGATTGTACGTTGTAGTCTTCTCAACGTAAGCTCCGTATCCGTAGGTGAGTGTTCCCTCCACATACACTCCCGGTTTAACTTCCGATTCGTCACATGTAGTAACGTTTAGAAGCTTTCCGTGTAAACCGATAAATGTTCGTATACCCAGGAATAAAAGAACTATTCCGAATATACCGAAAACAACTGCTGATACGATGGGATTCCCCTTTTTCCTTGTTCTTGCCATAATGTTACCTCACTTTTTTCATTTGTTATGAATTATACATAACCTCTTCCATACCTCACTTTTCTACATTACAGGTAAAAAACTAATATTTCAAGTAAAAAAGGCAAAATCAAAAAAAATTAGACATTTTTTATGGTATACTCATTCATGGTGGTGATTTTATGGCAAAGAAAACAAAAAAGAATGAGAAAAAGTACATATATATAATTCCGGCAGTGCTGTGGATGATATTCATATTTTACATGTCGTCCAGAACAGGAGATGACTCGTCGGCGGTGAGCAACCCCATGACAGACTTTATAGTGGGTTTGTTCCAGAAGGTGAGAAATGATTCCGCGCCCGTGGTTGACAGGATGACGGGAGTGGTGGAGATCATGGTCAGAAAGGGTGCACACATGACGGAATATGGAATCCTTCTGGCTCTGCTGGCCCTGGCGGTCAGAAAGGCCGGCGGAAGGATGACTTCGGCTGGCGTGTATATATGGTCAGTTGTGATAACATTTGTCTATGCGTGCTCCGATGAGATTCATCAGCTCTTTGTCGCTGACAGGGCAGGCAGGGGCACGGATGTGCTTATAGATATGTGCGGCGCACTGGCAGCTCTTCTTATTATATGGGGATCAAAGAGCACAAGGGGAAGGATAATAATGGGCTTTGTGATAGGGATAGTGCTGGTGGCAGCGGTTATGTTCCTTTTCCTGTGGCCTTTTTAGAGCGCATTTAGTATTGGCAGCCTTGAATTAGAGTGGGGCAGATGGTATATTAAAAAAGACTATGAGCATCACATTACCGATGCTGACTGGAGGATGCAGAATGACATTAGCAGATGTTAGAAAGAACATAGACCGGGTCGACAAGGAGATCAAGCAGCTCTTCAAGGAGAGAATGGTTCTTGCGGACAATGTTGCTCAGGTCAAGGCAGAGACCGAGGACGACATATATAAGCCAGACCGCGAGGAGGCCATCATATCCAATCTCACAGGGGATGTGGATGATAACATCAAGATGGAGTACACGGCGCTTATCAAGAGAATCATGGAGATAAGCAGAAAGTACCAGTATGGAAGGACTCTGGAGCTCAGGAACTGCCTAGATGTGGAGTATGATGTGAAGGAGCCTGACATAGATGCGGTGGCGATGATAAAGCCGGAGCTATACATTTGTCAGGGATGCTCGAGGGACAAGGTCATTGCGGTGGACTCATACGATGAGGTGTATGAGCTCATAAAGACTGGCAAGGTAGACGCCGGAATGGGAATACTTGAGGACATAAGCTACGGAGTTTCGGATGCGCTTCACGAGGTGCTCACCAACAACAAGCTGTATATATACAGATGTAACATTGTAAATGAGAATGGACACAACAAGAAGGTTGTCACATTTGCAGACCACCTCATAGTGGAGGAGAACCACAACAGGCTGAAGGTGATGTTCGTATGTAAGAATAAGAGCGGAAGTCTCAGCAGCATACTGTCCATGATCTCTGATTACGGGGTGAACCTCACAGAGATACACTCGGCGCCAAACAGGCAGGAGCATTGGAATTACAGATTCTATGTGGAGCTGTCTGCCAATTTACTGAAGAAGGATATACAGGCTTTAGTGTTCCAGCTCATGAACGAGACGGAGGAGTTTACGATCCTCGGAAGCTATGCCTGTGACGAGGAACAGTTTTAGAGAAAAAATAATTTTTAAGGAGAAAATATCATGATAGACAAGTTAGTAAAGAATATCCAGAAGACAAATGCACCTATAGTAGTTGGACTTGATCCAATGCTCAACTATGTACCGGAGCATATCCAGAAAGCTGCATTTGCAGAGTATGGCGAGACACTTGAGGGCGCTGGTGAGGCTATATGGCAGTTCAACAAGGGAATAGTTGACGCTACATATGATCTTATACCTGCAGTTAAGCCACAGATAGCCATGTATGAGCAGTTCGGAATCGAGGGACTCAAGGCATTCAAGAAGACAGTTGACTATTGCAAGGAGAAGGGACTTGTCGTTATCGGAGATATAAAAAGAGGCGATATAGGTTCAACATCAACAGCATATGCGGTTGGTCATATCGGAAAGGTACAGGTGGGAAGCAAGACATATGCTGGATTTGATGAGGATTTCATCACAGTAAACCCGTATCTTGGAACAGACGGAATCAAGCCATTTGTGGATGTGTGCAAGGAGGAGAACAAGGGTATATTCGTTCTCGTCAAGACATCCAATCCATCATCAGGTGAGTTCCAGGACAGACTTGTGGATGGACGTCCACTCTATGAGATAGTCGGAGATATGGTTGACAAATGGGGCAGCGATGTTGTAGGTGAATCAGGATATTCAGCGGTTGGAGCTGTTGTCGGTGCCACATACCCTGAGATGGGCAAGGTGCTGAGAAAGGTTATGCCAAAGTCATTTATCCTTGTTCCGGGTTACGGAGCACAGGGGGGTAAGGCTGCAGACCTTGTACACTACTTCAATGAGGACAGACTCGGTGCGATCGTCAATTCATCAAGAGGAATCATAGCTGCTTACAAGCAGGACAAGTATGCACAGTTTGGTGCTGAGAACTATGCAGATGCCTCAAGACAGGCAGTAGTTGACATGATCGAGGATATCAACGGCGCACTTGATGCGTAATTAAGCCGGAATGTGTGCGGCGAGCCGGGCTTATCCGCCGTACACTGATAATAGAATGATGATGGAGGAAGACTATGGGCAAACTTAAGATGACAGCAAAGGTGGTCAGTCAGGAGACTCTTGCCACTGATGTATACAGTCTGGTGCTTGAAGCACCTGAGATAGCTGCACAGGCTATAGCAGGACAGTTTGTGTCTGTGTACACTCATGATGGCAGCAAGATGCTCCCGAGACCTATCAGCCTCTGCGGAATAGACAGGGAGGCGGGAACACTCCGCCTTGTATACAGAGTGGTTGGATTTGGAACAAAGGAATTTTCACAGCTTGCGGCTGGAGACACGGTCGATATATTGGGGCCTCTCGGAAACGGCTTCATGAAGTCGGACAAGAAGGCGATCCTGATAGGCGGAGGTATAGGAATCCCACCTATGTTACAGCTTGCAAAAGAGCTTGACTGTGAGAAGTCAGTCGTGCTCGGCTACAGGGATGAGATATTCCTGAACGAGGAATTTGAGCCATACGCACAGGTGTATATGTCATCTGAGGATGGACAGCACGGTGTGAAGGGCAACGTAATAGATGCCATAAAGGAATACGGCGTGGACGGTGCTGTCATATATGCATGTGGCCCTACTCCTATGCTTCGGGGAATCAAGGCATACGCCATGGAGAAGGGCATCGAGTGCCAGATATCCATGGAGGAGAAGATGGCGTGCGGCGTGGGCGCATGTCTTGCCTGCGTATGCAAGACAAAGGATATAGATGAACACTCACAGGTGCACAACAGAAGGATCTGTAAGGATGGACCTGTATTCTACGCTGAGGAGGTGGAGCTGTAATGTCAGATAAGATCAATATGTCAGTGGATATAGCGGGTGTGACTCTCAAGAATCCAATAACAGTAGCTTCAGGAACATTTGGCTCAGGCATGGAGTACAGCGAGTTCGTGGATCTTTCACAGCTCGGTGCAGTAACCACCAAGGGCGTGGCAAATGTGCCATGGCCGGGCAATCCGACACCACGTATAGCTGAGACTTACGGCGGCATGATGAATGCCATAGGACTTCAGAATCCTGGAATCGATGTGTTCAAGAAGAGAGATATACCATTCCTCAGGGATTATGATACAAAGATCATCGTAAATGTGTGTGGAAAGTCCAAGGAGGACTATGTTGACTGCGTTGAGAAGCTTGGCGATTGTGATGTGGATCTGCTTGAGATCAACGTGTCATGTCCGAACGTAAAAGAGGGCGGAATCGCATTTGGCCAGCAGCCGGATGCGCTCTACGATATAACAAAGGCAGTCAAGGCAGCGGCAAAGCAGCCTATCATCATGAAGCTGAGTCCGAATGTCACAGACATAACAGAGATGGCCAGAGCTGCAGAGGCTGGCGGTGCTGATGCGGTATCACTCATCAATACACTGACAGGTATGAAGATAGATGTGAACAGAAGAACATTTGCGGTTGCGAATAAGACAGCTGGTGTGTCAGGCCCTGCGATCCACCCGATAGCAGTGCGTATGGTATACCAGGTAGCAAATGCGATAAAGCTTCCGATCATCGGAATGGGCGGTGTTGCAACAACTGAGGATGCCCTTGAGATGATCATGGTTGGAGCAAGTGCGGTGGCAGTTGGAACGGCCAACTTCCACAATCCTTATGCAACAGTGGAGATCATAAAGGGTATTGAGGAGTATATGAAGAAGAATTCCATCAGCGATATCCATGAGCTGATAGGCTGTGTAAAATAGAACGATATAAGTCTTCTGTAAGAGTTTTAAGGGGTGTTGGGTTATGGAAGATAACATAGATATTGAAAAATATGCACAAAAACTCCGCATGGAACTGGATGAGGCGCTTGGCAGAAATGAGGAGCTTAGCGAGGAGATATCTGATCATGCAAGGATGCTGGAGAAGACTCTTGACAATCTGGCAGGCGGTGTGGGTATATTTGAACTTCACGGGAATAAGCCGGCTGTCAGGTACATGAGCAAAAGCTTTTACAAGCTGTTCAATGTGACCGAGGATCAGATGAGTGGATATGCCAGTGACTACGTGATGCTGGCTATTCCAGAGGATCGGTCTGTCCTTAAGAAGCAGATCCTGGAGACCATAACGAGTAACAAGACCACGGTGCATGACATCCGCTTTACGGATGTGAATACCGGGGGATATTTGTGGATACAGGTCTGCCTTTCTGTCATGTCCATAAAAAAGGGAATCATCGCACTGTGTGCGGTGTTTATCGATGTGACAAGCAAGATGGAAGCGGAGCTGGAGAACAAGGCGCAGTCTGAGATGCTCAGGCTGATACTTCAGGGAAGCGGAGAGTCCATAATCGTGTACGATGTCCCAACGGATACTCTGATAAATAAGAAGGTCGTGGATGGCGAGATGGTCACCACCATGAAATATGAGAATTTCTATAAGGGCATCGACACTAACAGGATAGTCCACGCTGACGACAGAGACGCCGTGACCGGCATGTTCAGAAAGATCCTTGATGCGGATGCGGATAGCTGTGACAGGCTGATGGGTGATCTGCGCCTTGATCTGAATGGCGGAGGCAAATGTGAGTGGTACAGAGTGCTCTTTGTTCCTCTCAGGGACTCCAAGAAAAAGGTTTGCAAGATATTCGGAAAATATTACTCCATAAACGATGAGAAGATAAGAAGTCAGGAGCTTCAACTCAGGGCGGAGAGGGATTCTCTGACGGGACTTTACAATCATGTCACATTTCAGCACAAGGTGACAGATATGCTTGAGTCATTCCCAGGTGAGCTCTGCGCTTTTTATATCATGGATATTGACGACTTCAAACATATAAATGACGCATTTGGACACTATGCGGGGGATGATCTCCTGTGTGATGTTGCTGTGACTCTTGAGGAAGTTGCCTCGGCGGCCGGAGGATTCTCAGGACGACTGGGAGGCGATGAATTTGCACTGTTCATCCCGATCGTCGACAGAAGGGAGGATGTGTATAAGCTTGCTGATGATATACAGTCCAGACTCACCACCATCAACTGCAGTCTTCCGCACACTATGTCCGTGGGAATAAGCGTTCACAGGATAGAGGATGGGATAGAATTTGATTTGTTGTACAGCGAGTCGGATCAGGCGTTGTACGCGGCAAAGAGGGGCGGCAAGAACCGTTACTGTGACTATGCCGACTCAGCGGATATGCATTCATGTGATTCGCATCACCGCGGATATACATACAATGATGACGAAGGTCTTATGCTGGATGAGATATCTGATATAGCATATGTTGCGGACATGAAGACCCACGAGATGTATTTCATCAACAAGGCGGCGAAGAGAAGCCTTGGAATTGCGGAGAACGACGATTCTTACAAGGGTAAAAAGTGCTTTGAGATAACCCAGGGCGGTGATGACCAGTGCCCATTTTGTTCTAATGAGATACTAGTTCCCGGACAGAGTTATGTATGGAATCACTACAACAGCAAGGCAAAGGGACTGTATGTGGTGAAGGATAAGATAGTTGACTGGCACGGAAGAAAGAGCCGGCTTGAGATTGCAGTTGACGTGTCTGATATAGATAAGACAACACAGGTTCTGGCGGACAGCTATGACATAGAGGATGCCCTTGTCAATTTTATGGCGAATATAACTTCAAAGCAGAGCAGTGAGGAGAAATATACCAGTCTGCTCGAGGTGATTGGAACTTTCTACAATTCCAAGAACGCCTGCCTTGTGGAGTATGGACAGGATGGCACAGGGGAGCTTTATTACTGGAAATCATCAGACGAGGAGTCGATAGAGGATGGTCTGAAGGCTCTTGTCACACAGAAAATGAGGGATGAACTGGAGAAGGAAGTCCTCAGGGACGAGGTTCTCATAGTGAACCGTTCCCATCCATTAAGGAATCCTGAAACAGGATTTGCACGGATGCTGAGTGACAGCAGGATATGGTCACTGTATGCGGTTCCGATCATAGTGGACGATGAACTGCTCGGCAGGGTATTTGTGTTCAATCCGGAGAAGCATAATGGAAACATAAGACTCATGAAGAACTTTGCTGCCTTTATCGGAAGTGAGATATATCAGAGACATCTGAAGGAGGACCAGCAGTTTGAGTTCACCCATGATAAGCAGACAAAATGCTTTAACAGGAACAGTTACATAGACTATATAAGAAGCAGAAAGAATCTGAGCAGTCTGGGACTGGTTGCTGTGGATATCAATGAGATAAGGGGCATCGCGGAGATGTTCGGACCGGATTATGCGGACGATGTGATTCTGCAGTTTGTCGGAAGGATAAGGAAGACGTTCCCGGACGACAGGGTGTTCCGCATGGGCTATGAAAGCTTTATCATCATATGTGAGAATATTGAGCAGTTGAAGTTCAATGTATACGCTTCAAGACTCAGGGAAAATCTGCTCTACGGTGAGTTCACGGCATGCTGTGGCTATGTCTGGACAGATTGCAATATTGATGTCCGCAGGATGGAGGATCATGCGGCAAATCTCCTGTATTCCGAGAAGCAGCGGTGGTATGAACAGCAGGACTGTCATTCGGTGAAGTGGAATACGCTGAAAAAGGATATGGTGAAGAAGGAGCTTGAGGAAGGACTGTTCTATGTCCTTTATCAGCCGAAGATGCTGTATCCGTCAGGAAAGATATGCGGGGCAGAGGCCCTTGTAAGATATTCCGGAAATGATGACTTGGCGGATGTTATCGACAGGCTTGAGAAGAGCAGAACTGTAAAATATGTGGATTTTTACGTGCTTGAGAATGTGTGCAGAGATCTGGCAAAATGGCATGAAGAGGGAATGCCATACATCCCGGTATCATGTAACTTTTCCAGAATGTCGCTTATAGAGAGCAATGTGGCCAAGCAGATAGCAGCAGTGGTTGACAGGTACGGAATACCGCATGATGTGGTCGAGATAGAGATAACGGAGTCGGTCAGTGAGCAGGAGCATGATACTCTGGTGAACATTTCGAACAATATACATGAACTGGGCTTCAGGATCGCGATGGACGATTTTGGAACAAAATACTCAAATGTCGCTATGCTTGCCCATATGGGATTTGACATTATCAAGTTCGACAAGAGCATGATAAATGACATAACTGTCAATCTGGTGGATCGCACGGTTATGTGTCATCTCATAAACATGTGCAATGAACTGGGAATGTTCTGTATAGCTGAGGGTGTGGAGACCGAGGATCAGGCGGGTGCGCTCAGCAGCATGGGACTGGCTTGTATACAGGGGTATCTGTGCAGCAGGCCGCTGGAGAAAGAAAAGTATGTGGAGATGTGCAGGGAAAGAGGCATATCACAGCCGTACACCAATAAATAATTGAATCTTTATATGGATTATGGTAGTATGTGTAGGAAAAAGGGCAAAAAAGCCTGAAAACAGGAGGATTCGCAGAGACATGGAACAGTACAAGAAGGAATTTATCGAATTCTTGGCTGTCCTGTTTTGAAGACTCTCCCAAACCTCGAAAAACGCCGTATTTACAAGGCTTACAGCACTTTTACAGAAATCGCAAAAGTATCGTAACTTATCGTAAAAGTGTGTAGTTTATCATAAAAAGTGTGTAGTAAAGTGTGTAGTACAAACGAATAGGAATCATTAGATGAGGATGATAAAAGTATAAGTCCATGTACTTGTAGAAATGCAGGTATGTGGGCTTTTTTTATTATCAAAAATTCAAATGGATTATGGAAGGAGAGTTAAGATTATGAGTAATGAAATTTCATTGTTTGAGAAGCTGGGAGGTACTTATACAGAGGTGGATGGTATTTTGTATCCGAATATCGGTATGGATGATACTGATACGAAATCCGATACGGCTTCGGTTGTAGCAGCCGCCGATATCGGAAAATACGGTCATCTGTGGATTTGTTATATGAAGGAAAACCACCCTGACAGGTATCGTCATCATATTAGGCTGGGTCAGCTTCTGATTAGGGCAAAGGAAGTAAATGAGGAGGCTTATGAGATGTTAGATAGGATTGTAGAGAAGTATCTGGTGAAGCATAAGCCAAAGGATGCACATTCCACTATGGAAATGTGGAAAATAAGAGAGCAGGCAAAACAGCTTGCGGAGGAGGTTATTTATGGAGAGATTGTTTACAAGTATCACTAATGCAGGAGCGACTGCAACACAAAACAAAAATATTATGCAGACCGGTTATTATGCCGGAGAAAGAGAGGATTTTATGAGAGAAAATTTATTTATGACTGAAACAACTATGGCACCTGTTAAAATTGCACTGGATCATGGCTGGAGTTCCATTAAGGGCGAGCATACTTTTATGGAGACTTCTATAGTTCCGGTGGATTATGAGCCTCTTACCAAGAACGGACTTTTGGAGTATAAAGGGAAAAAGTATATCGTAGGACAGGGCAGACTTGGAAAGCAGGCAACCAAGACAGAGAATGAGAACTATTTTCTGCTGACCCTTGCAGGGATTGCCAAGGAATTGCAGTATCAGGGTAAGACAGCGGCTTCTCATGTGGAATTATATGCAGGTGTGCCTCTGACCTTGTTTGGTGCGGAGCGTAAGGAGTTTCGTGATTATCTGTGGCATAAGGAGCGTATTTCTTTTACCTTTGAGGGAGTGCATTATTCTTTCTTCATGGATAAGGTAAAGATTTATGCCCAGTGTTATGCAGCTATTGCGAACCGTATGGGAGATATGGACAGACTCAGATGTGTGGACTTGGGCTCCTGGACCTTGGATATATTAAGCGTCCGTGACAGAATCCCTATGGATAAGGATGCCTGTACTTATGAGCTTGGACTGATTACCACCATTGAGCGTATCAAAAAGGAAGCCCTTCCCAAGTTAAAGTGTGAAATGCCGGAGGATGACATTGTTGATGTTATCCGTGGAAAGCAGTCCAATGTAAATGCTGACTTTATCCCTTTTATTGAGAAGGGCTTACAGCAGTATGCAGACGAGGTGGAAGCGAAGCTTCGGGAGATTAAGGTGGATTTAATGCATGAGAATATTGTGTATGTGGGCGGTGGCGCCTGTGTGATGAAGCGTTTTGGCAGAGCGCAGGGCAGAAACATCCAGTATGTAACGGATGTGAAAGCCAATGCCATCGGCTACCGTTATCTTGCAGAAAATCTGGGATAGGAGGCTTTTATGGGAAATGCAATATCTTTTCGGTTGAATCCGAAATGTGAAAGTGACAGAAAAATCCTTGCGTGGCTGGAGGCAAAATCCAGCCAGCCGGGATATCTGAATCAGACAGAGCTTATCAAGCAGGCATTGTTTTCTGCTATGGAAAGTGAGCAAAGGGGCATTCGGGAAAAGGAAACCACAGAATGGATGGAGCAGGCAATCAAAAGCATGGCAGAGGAATTTACCAAGGTGGTGCAGGAGTCCTCACAGAATATGGCTAACAATATGTTTGCCGGAGTTCTGGGAGCAATGGCTCAGCAGATGAATATGGGAGTTGTTCCTATGGCTACGTTGCCGATGTCTGGTGCAGTTCCTAATGGTATGACAGTTGCTGTACCGAATGTAATGCCTTCTGCTGTAGCAGCTAATGTGCCGGAGCCAACGGTTCCCGATAATGAACTTGCCGCAGATACTTCCAATGCTATGGATAGTGCCACAAAAGATATGCTTGGAAGTCTGTTTGATATGGATGATGAGTAAGAAAATGAAAAATCACAGTATGACGGACTGTCTTACAAAAAGGTGCCTTGTATGAGGAAATGACCTTATCTGTAAGACAGTTCTTTTTCTATGGGAAAAGCTGTGATACGAAATTCTTACGAAGCCAGCCAAGCCTTTGGCAAAAAATAAAGTCTGCTTGCAGGCTTTATTTTTATGTCCATAAGGCGAAAAAGCTAGGGCTTGGGGATGTCAAATCCCCAACAAGTTCCTGCCCGTGTATATACAGGGCGGAACTTGCTCTACCTTATGCGACGTATCCGGAGCCCATGCCGACTTAGGTCGGCACGCATCAGCGAAAGAAGGATTTCTTAAGGAAAATGATGCGGAGGCTATAGCAGGATTTCTTATGAGAAATGTGATTAGCAGATTTCTGTAAGACAGGTGTATGACACATTTCCATATATTCGGCGAGCGAATTATAACGAGCCGCAACAGACTGCTAAAGGAAATATCCGTGAGTGCAACGAGCGCATTGGTGAGCGACCTTAGGGGAGCGAGGCTATGCACGGGAGGGGAGATGCAGAATCTGCATCGGGGAAAATCTTCTGACGTATCCGGCAGTTTAATTATTCTATTGGAGTAGCAATTAAAAATTTATATTTTGTAGGTACGAGGGAGCAGGTATTTATTTACCTGCTTTTTTGTGTATCGGAATGGAGGAATTTATGAGAAATACAGATAAAAAGAAAGAGAATATGGTTCTGATGTCCATGCGTATTTCGGCAGAGGATAAGGAAGAGATTGAAGCGAAGGCAAGAAAGACCGGGCTTAGCACCTCGGAATATATCAGACGGTGTGCATTAGGAAGAAAGCTTCCTTGTTATGGTGATACCAGTCTGCTGAAGGAGTATTCCATGCAGCTGGGCAAGATTGGTTCCAACCTGAACCAGATAGCAAAGCACTTAAATGGTGGCGGAGATTTTTACAGCATTTATTATGAACTGAAGGAAGCCATAAGGGAGCTGTTGGATTTGAAATTTAAAATACTTCCTGCATTGGAGGATGTTGCCTGTGGAAAGAAGCGTAGGCGCAAAAGTGGAGAGGATGGTGAAGGTTAATGGCGATTTTGAAGCATATCTCAGTAAAGAACCGATTTTATTCTTCGGCGGTGGAGTATCTTACCTGCCAGTTTGATGAATATACCAACAAGCCTGTGTTGGATGAAAAAGGCAGAATACAAGAGCGTGAGAATTATCTGATTGTAGGTGTGAACTGTGATGTGGACAGCTTTGGTGCAGAATGTATCGAGGTCAATCGTCTGTATGGCAAGAATAATTCCGTAAAGGATGTAAAGGCGCATCACTATATCATCAGCTTTGAGCCAAATGATCCCATTACCATAGAGCAGGCGTTGGAATTTGGCAAGCAATGGCTTTCGGTATTCGCACCGGGGCATCAGGCAGTGGTGGCAGTTCATCCGGATGGTCACAATGGCAGTCAGAATATGCACGTTCACATGGTTATCAATTCTGTCAGAAAGTATGCCGGAAAGCAGAGCAGGTGGCATGAGAAACCCTGTGAATGGAAGCTGGGCTGTAAGCACAAAAGCACCGGGAAGATGATGTTCCATGCAAAAAAGTGGGTAATGGAGAAGTGTATCCGACTGGGTTTAGGACAGGTAGATTTGCTTGCTAAGAAGCACACGGACAACTACTGGGTGGAAAAGAATCTGATGAATCAGAATGCCAAGGACGGTGTTGGTGTCACTTCTAACAGAGAATTGATTCGGGATACCATAGACAAGCTGTTGCCTTTCGTGGATTCCTTTGAGCAAATGGTTGAATGTCTGCAATTTATGTATAACTGGAAGATTCGTGTTACGAATAAAACAGTGACATTTTCCACGTCGGGTATGAAGCAGGGTATTCGAGGAAATAAGCTGGGAGAAGGTTATGGCAAAGCTGACCTTGTAGAAAGAATTGCAAAGGTTGTGGCAGAGCGTAATGCGGAAAAAGAAGCCCGTCGCATTGCTGAGGAAGTAGCAAGGGTAAAAGCAGAGGCACTTGCCAGAGAAGAGGCTGCAAGGAAGGAGAAACAGCTACAGGAGGAGCAGAAGCAGAGAGAGCTTCTTGCGCGGAAAAGAAAACTGGCATTTGACAGAAATCGTATTTGTCAGGATTATTGTAGTGAAGAGCTTGCAAGAGAGGACTGGAATAAAGACTATGTGGATTATCTGCAATCACAGTTTATAAATGTAAATGATGCAGCCGGATTCATGGAAGGGGAGCTTACAGCACCGGTTATGACCAAAGATGAGTTTGAGCGACAGCAGGCAGTAGAACTGTATCATGAAAAAGCTGCCAGAGCAGTAGAACTTTGGGATATGGTGTTAAGCCAGCTTTCCAGTTCTACCCATAAGTGGAAGTGGGAGTATATGGATTATTTGGAAGATATCAAATACCAAGATACAGCAGATGTGACTTTGGAGATGGCAAAGGAAGATATTATGTCTTATGAGGAATTTGCGGAAGTGAAGGACGCAGAGAAAGCAATACAAGAGCAGATTTCTGAGACTGTAGAGGATTCTAAGATCGCAGCTATTCAGACTGCTTCAATAGACGAGCTACTGGCTATTGTAGTATCAGAGGAAGCAGATGTTGAAATTCCTGAGACAGAAGAAAAAGTATCAGAAGATACAGAGGTTTTTCCGGAAACGATTGATTATACTAAGCTGTCTATGGAAGAACGTGCTTCGCTTCTACCTGTGCCTACAGATGATTATACAGCAGAATATAATGCTTACTGTCAGCGTATGGGATATACGAGAGAGAAGATGAATAGTATCCGTTATAAGATGACTGTGTATGATGAATTTATGGCTGAATATCAGTATCGTAAGAAATACTATGGTGTAAGAGATGATTCGAGAAGTATCAGCGTACAGAAGAGTAGAGAAACAAGGTAGTAATTATTAAAACGTAATATTTGCTATATTGTTATGTTGTGGGCGAATTGTTGTAATTTACAGTTCGCCCTTTAATAAAAAATATAGAAAATATAAGTGGAATGAACCTCCTGAACATGGTAAAATTTAGGTTGTACAAGTAGCGTAGTTGTATGTGTTATAAAGCTATTGATTGGTAGGTAAGATATGTTTGATAATTATGAAAGAAAATTGCATAAGTGTATTGCCAAATTTATAAAAAGAGCGAATAAAGACTATCCGGATTGGAGCGAAAGTCGCGACAATGGGGAATGGGAGATTGACTTAAATGAATTTGACGATATGTGTGATGTTATATTTGATATAATTAAGACCACGTCCTGTGATGAAGCTTCGAAGCAGATGCTTGATGATATTTTATTTGGGATTGCAAGGGATAACGAATGTAGCCGTATTGTAGCAATGTTATTAGATTATCCTGAGTGGTACGAATTATTATGCAAGAAAGTGTTGTCTACTGATTACATAAATGCAAAGTGGCAATTCGCAGAGAGTCTGAAGGATTGTAATGGTAAGGATGAAATAAGGGAGCTGATATTCGATTTTTTGCAGGTTGATAATGAGTATACACAGCGTCTTGCTTTGCAATCCTTAGCTTATATTTACCCGGACAAAGCCGAGGAGTATGCAATAGATTTTTGGTGGAGAGATAAATATAAGGATGATGCTTATGCATCAGAGTACCAAAAGATTGTGGTACTTCATGTGTTGCATATTATTCATTCGGCTGAACTTGAAAAATATTTGGATTTGGCGGATAAAAGTGAATATCGCTATTTGAAAGAAAATGCAGAGGAAATACGGAAAATAATGGAATAGGTGATGATATGGAGTTAGAGAATAACAATAATAAGCTGAACGTTGAAAATACAGATACCATAGATGGCTTGGCGTATGAACAGGAAACTTCAAGTTTGATACTTCTTCTTGCAGATGGAATGGACTGGTCAGATATGAATCGACATTTATTGTTGTTGCAGGAGAAACTCAATAATTATATTTGGTACATAGATTCCAAACAATATGAAGAAAAATATCCTGATGTAAAAAGAATAGAGTTGCGTGTAAGCTTTTTGTTTCAGGAACCGGAGGTATGTCATAAGCTTTTGGAAAGAGCAAAGCAGGTGTTTGTGGATGTGTTTGAAAATGTAGAGATGATTGTGGAGCAGGGACGGCCTTAGGGGGATTGATATGGGAAATTATATTAAGTTACAGCTGGAAAATATACTTACAGAAGGTCAAACCATTGCACCGGAGTATTGCGATAAGAAATATGTCATCTATTATAATCCCAAGGAAACCAGGCAGAAAGTACGCATAAATACAGATTATTATCAAAATGATAATGTAATGATGCTGTGTAAATCTTACGACAGGGGATTGTGTGATGCCATAGAGGAATATGAAAAGCTGAATTTAAAATACATTGAAAGTCAGGCATATGGTTCGTGGATGGATGGCGCCAGATAAGATACAGAAGGGAAAGCAAAATGTCAATATATATGATTCGAAGCAAATCCAGAGGACATCAGAGAAAATTTAAAAGACTGTTAAGATGGATGGATAAAATAGATCCATTTAAAAATGCAAATGATTTGCCCTTCAAAGATACAGAGGATTCATACGAGCATTTTCACGTACCATGCGGACCATGGCTTTCGAAACCTAAAACCTCTGGTAAGATTAAGACTGCATTTTGTAAGAAATGGCTTGAAAAGACCGAGGAAATTATCGGTAACAAGCCGAAGGATTTACCATTTTGTAAGGTAGTAGCAGCTATAACCTATCCGGATGTACGGGAATCCCAGATTATTATTTTCTATGATGAGGAGTATTATAATTCCTTTTGGGACAGGAAAGGACCTTATCAGATATGGACGAGAGTGGATGATAAGCGTTCCTTTGCGAAAGAAAGAGGAATCATGACAAAGTTGCCTGAGATTGGATATATAGAAGAACTCAATGATGAAGACTATTATACGAAATCGAATATATGGTTTTATGGAGAGTGGATATAATATGCAGATTTCAAAAACTGTTGTGAGGTGTGACAGATGAAGGACAATGAATGTAGAATCATTAAAATTGAAAAGGATGCATTATTTGAATTCATATATGAGAATTTTATAGCAAATCATGAGGAACTAATGGATTTAGATGCGGTTGGATGTATGAATACATTTGCTATCGACTGGGAAGCGGGAGAATTTATCTTCTGTGCACATAAGGACGAAAATGAACACGGGGATATTGTTCCGTTTCCGAAAGATATTGATGTGAATGAATTGCTAAAGGTGATTCCGGCAACGACAAATTCTATTCTGGAGCCGGGTGAAAATTATAGGGATTATTCCTTTGATGAGTTAAGGGAATTGCAGAAAAAGCAGGTGATTATTTGAGTATTGAAGATTTCAAATATTATTGGAGATTTAGCGATGAAAAATATGCAGTGTTATCTAAACAGGAACTATCTACAATAAGTGTTATATCCAAGGATGAAGTAGAGAAGGAATGGATTCGGATTTGTGAAAAGGAAATATTTCAAGAGAGTGCATACATAAACGATATAGTTCATCATAGCGCTCCAGTATTAATTAAAGATTGCCAGTGGGGAGAGAATGAAGATAAAACCAGAGAAGCTTTTGAAACATTTTTTAGTGAATTAAATGTGGACAAGATATTGATATATTATGACTGTGAAAATGGTTTACAATTGCCAATTAATCTTTTTTGTACAAAGTGGTCGGATTTTTGTTATCCATCTGATTTGGTTTTGATTTTGTTGCCGTCGGTGATGATTGTTTATTATGAGGATATAGTATATGGACCATACAGAATATAATTTGAATACTGTAGATTTTAACTATTTCTTGGCAGAATTGAGAAAAGGCAAAATTATGAATGAAACATCCTTCTATTTTGTTGATGAAATAAGTGAACCAGAACACTATATAGGTTGCCTTCCACAGTACGATAAACCCTACTGGGCTGGATTGTGTGATATTCCTAATGGAACGGAATTTTTAACAGCAGATGAATTAGTGAATGCAACAATTTATAGAGGAAAATCATTAAAAGAAAGATGGGATGATGTACGAATCATCTGCATGGGTGGAATTCCAGTAGATGATTACATGAAGTTGAGTGATTAATGATAGAAGCTTTAAAAGTGCTATAAATAGCCTAAAACGGAGGTAAATACAATGAAGGATACAGCGCCTACAATAGAGGAAATGAGAGAGGTTATACATACATTTGAAATGTTATCATTTAAAGAATTACAGGCACAGGGTATATTTGATGACAAAAGAAAAATGATAATTACAAAGCCTATGACCTATATCCTTATGTCTCATACAGACGACACCAATAAGGAAAAGATCTGGAAGTATTGTAAGAAGATAGCTTCTTTTAGTCATGCACCAATTAAATTAAAGGACTACCAGAGAATGTTACCTTTTTCAGAGGATGTGGAATCGTAGATGTGATTATGAAAGCATTGGAAGAAAATAGGTATCCGTTCTCTGATGGGAAGAATAAAGTGGAGCCGGTGGAAGGATATTATTACGCCATAGCGACTATATCACAATCCACATACCGAAGAGAGGAAATTCTTTCACTACTTCAGGTTATTACGGATTATTTTAAGAGTAATCAGCCGGATAAACTATCGCTGCTAAAAAGGAATATGGATGTGCTTAAGAAGGGCTATCCGGACCTTGGAGAGATTGTGTTTTAAAATTTGAACTGGAGAAAATACGTGGATAAAGGAGAAAATTGTGATGAAAGGTTTTGAAGACGCGTTTACTGATTTACAGGCGGAGTTTGTATCTCTATGTATGGAGTATACAAACGGAAATGTTGATAAAATATATATCTACATTTACCAAGATACATCACAGAAAATGTTTAATGCCATTTTCGTGAAAGGAAACGATGTTATACCCGCGGGGAATTTTGCTGATGATGAAGCTTCTGACGAGTTTTTATCAATTGGAACAAAAGATATTAATAAGCTGGTTGAATTGTGTGATAGTTATCAACAAAAATGTCCCAATGAATATAAGCTGGAATTTGATGTTGCTACGCATAAATTCGATGCATCCTATCGTTATGACAACTATACCAAGAGTGGAATATCACCTGTGTCAGAGCTGATGAGCTGGTATGGAGAAATTAAAAAAATGGTTTAATAGGATTGGTGGTTTTGAGTATGGTTGCAAAGAAAGGGAAAAGAAAAATAGAATATGAAGGAAATATATTCTATTGGTTTGTGCGTGCTGATGATAATGGAAGATTAAGAATTCACATTTTGTCAGAAGATAAGAAGATAAATCTGGAATATCCACCGTTTGATTCGGAAGTACCTGTGACACCATCCTATATTAGAAGGCTATTGGATAATTATTTCATGAAAAGTATAAGGTGAGACTCATATACGAAGGGAGAATCTTATGAAAAAAGATAATGTGCCATTCCTTAAACCCGGATCGCCGTTTATTTTTGTTGAAAAACTTACAGAGGCTAATGTCCGCATGCTGGTGGAGGCATTAATGGAGGAAGATGCACAACTTATCCGTATGTATGGAGAGGATGTTTACTTGACGGATACAGAGAGAATGTTTTAATTCTATGTTTATAACATAGATGATAGTGGGTGGACTTAACATGGCGATATGGCAGTTTCAATGCAATATTATACCGGCAAGATTAAATTTTGATAGATTAAGTCATGATGAAATGATTTCGTGGAAAGGGATACCTCAACCACCGCATAATCTTAAGTTTCTTGAACAGGAGGATAGTTGGTCAAAAGACATTATCCAGTATGGAAAATCGGATGAAACGTGTATAGAGTTCATATACATTGATAACATATTAGATGAAATAAGCTGTCGATTGGATTTGCGAAGTCTTACGAAAACCAACTTAATTTCAGTGATTGAATATGTACAAGAAATCGGTGCAATGTTTCTTGTGGGAGATAAGATTTACTCACCACGAATGGAAGAGATAATTGGGGTTATGAAAAAATCAAGAGCAAATCGGTTTTGCAAAAATCCAGTGGAGTACATTTTATCTCAAAATGAAAAATTAGAAATTTAGCAACACAATGCCGGGAGGGATCGATATGTATTTGAAACTGAATAATTATGAATATAAAATCACTGCTGCTAATGTAGGTTTTGAGATGTCAGAAGATAACAAATCATTAATCATGTTTCTGGATATAGACGGAAGCTATGAGGGTGAAGATTTGGATTATGAGCTTAGAACCATTAGATTGTATCATAATAATGGTTTTCATATCGGAGTAAAAGAACCAAATAAATTAATAGGAAAAAGCTTTGAATGGAATGAGGCTTATAATAACAAGGGCGAAGAGGCAGGAACTTTGTATGTGCTAGAGCACGAGGATGTCACATCAGGAAAAATTGATATTTTAGATGTTACGCAGGATTTGATTAAGGTAAAATGGTCCGGTCAGGCGAATGTGTTTTGGAATGAGGAATGTGGAGAAAACGTTTCTTTTGAAGCAGAAGTAGAAGCAAAAGTGCCATCTGTTCCAAAGGTAAAGGTGATAAATGGCTTTAAGAAGACAAAATTAAAAATAGATAAAAATACAGAAATCGAGCTGTTGAATTTTTCGGATATGGTAATGGAAGCAGAAAGGTGCAAGGAGTCATATCTGAAAAATGATTCGAATGCATGGTCTACTTTTGATAAAGCATTAAAGCTGAAGCTTACATATATGAAAAAGGAATATTACGGAGAGGCTGTATATCAGGGCTCGGGAACGAAATGTTATACGGTATTTGATGACCAGTGCCCTTTAAATGTGCAAATTACAAAGACTTCCATGTGGATTGAGAACGAGGAATATAAGTTTTATATTTTGGTAGAGGCTAAAATTGAGTAATATGGTTGAACAAAAAATAGTAAGGATGTAAAAAAATGATTGTAGAATTTCATGGCATGAAGTGTCGCTGCAGCACATACCGAACAAATGGAGAAGATAAGAATATTTTAACGCTTTTGAATGCAAAGGATTGGGAGAAATCATTGCAATATGATTTTACGGAGCCGCAATACGGTTTGTGGTGTCATTTCTTGACGGAAGAGGAAATGATGCTGTGAAAAACAGTTCTGTCAGACCGACTTTTGAGTATAATGGACAGTATTATAGAGTGGATGAAGTTTGTTTTTCGGATAAACCATTTATTGTGATAGAGTATGGAACATATGATGAACTTATGAATAATGCTATGGAGGATGCAGAGCCTTTTCCGTATAACTTAACTGAGGAAGAGCTATTGAATGAGGTAAAATATTCGTTGGGAATAGAAGTATGTCCGGGAGAGTATTAAGAAAAATTTATTAGTCGGAATGAAGGGATAAAATTATGAATAGAATAAAAGATGATTTTAAGTCAAAGGAATACTATCAGAAAGAATTAGAAAATCTTGAAAAAAGAATTAATCGATATAAAGATAATCTTAACCAAGAGAATGCCTCAAGACTTCATATTGCAATAGGCTTAAAGCTATTATCTGTTATTTTGATTAAATATCAATTGGGGTATGAAATTGATGAGATAAAGCATGATGTTTTGGAATATATAGAAAATGATAAACAGAAGGTTCTGTACTGTGAAGGGAACCTAACATATGACGATGTGGCTAATTTACTCTCATTAGCATATTTGTTTGATGTTGATTCTGAGCAAGTGGATTTTATTAAAACAAAAATGGTTGAAGAAAAATACATAGATATTCGTCTGGATATTATCCGTAATTTATATTTTGAAGGAAAGTGTTATTCTTCCAAAGGTTTTTATTATAGGGATAAGGGGTATTTCGGAGATTTTAGTAAAGAAAATGGAGGGATTGTAGATGTTTACAATGCTCCTGATGCAGAAAGAACTGACTTGTTTTTAAGACATTTGAACACTGTAAAGGACAAGCATCACAGAAAGCTTGTAAAGTATTATGAGTCATTAGCGGAAGACAGATATACATATACCGGTGCTACTGATATTGTGCTGACAGCAGTTGCAAAAGCGCTAGCGCTTGATATGTCTGCACTATGCGATTCGAAATATATCGCCTCCGATTTATTGTAAGGAACTACAGGTTGGGTATGTTGCAGTGTTGTGATTTATGGATTGGAGTGATTAAATGTTCGGAATAGAATTTGGTAATCTTGCCTTTAATTGCGAGGTTTCAGAACAGACTTTATGTATAGTAGTTGCAGGAAAAAATGAAACATCAAGCATTGATGAATTTATTCAAAAAGCTTTGGACTATCAGATAAAGAATGATTTTTCTTGTGATGCTGAAGAATATAAAAACTGTGTTTTTGTAGATGCTACAGACGATGTTGTAAAATGGCTACATGAAATTATTGAGGGAATGAATCGAAAAGTATCCTTTGAAATAGGAGAACCCATAAAAACCTTAACAGGTACTATAACAGATTTTGACAATGCTTGGGTTATAGAAACAAAGGAAATGTTTTATTATATATTTTGGTGTACAACGGCATAAATAGATTTGATTATTGTGGAGGAGCGACTATGGATATACATGAAATCTATCAGGAAGATAATAAATTTGAGGGTGAGGAGAGCATATATTACGTTCTTGTTGGAAAAGGTGACTCGTCCAGATGGGACAAGAGTCACAAGTATTATATTATTACACGTTCTGCTGTTGCAATCTATGATATAAACGCTGCCAGTATGGTGAAGAAGATAAAGGTTATGACATGGCCTATACCTAACGAGGAACATGATGCACAGGAGAAAAACAGCGGATATTTTAACAGATTTAAAGAGGGTGTCATTTATAAGGTGGCAGGAAGATTACAGTATAGTTACTTCGGAGAACTTGCATTTCTGTACATCAGAGAGGTTTTGGAAGAAAATGCATCCGGAACAAAGCTTGATAAAAATCAGGAAAAGTATCTGGCACCAATTGTCTTAGAGGATGAGGTGCTGGGGAAATTAGTGTTAGAAAAATCGGAAGGTCTGTTTGAAGGTAAGTATGATTTTGCAGGTAATGACATCACAATTTATATTGAGGTAGAGTGGGACAGTAAGGCAACTTGGAAAAAGCCTTTGACTGTTGCCAGAGATTTTGCAGAGCATATTGCTTCAAAGGATGAGGTGTTTAGATCGTATATTGCATCTGATGAGGATCTGTATGATGCTGCATTGGAGTGCGTGGAAGAATATGAAGATGAATGCGAAATTCATTTTTCTACACCGGAAGAATTTGCAGACGCATTAAAGGGTCGAATGAAATATATATTTGTGAATCAGAATGGCTCTTATACTGTAGGATACGATGATGGTTATGTATTTGGTGGACATGAGATAGATGTGGATGTAAATTCTAAGGGTGAAATGGTGTGTGCCGAGATGAGATAAAACATAGGAGCATGAGAAATAAGATGAGTGAAAAATCTGTTTTTATAAACCATTGGTTATATTCAAAGCCTAATCCGGAACCAAATAAAGCTGGAAATGTTGTTAGACGTGATTAATTCCGAGATTCAGAAATTTAATGAATGCGGATTGGCTGAATGGAGCGGAATCTTGGATGAAGCGATTGCTAAATTTGATTTAGGAAATCCAAGAAGTTGATTTTGTTGCAAGCGGGCTGTTTAGGCCCGCCTGAAGTATTTTTGGGTATTTATTTCTTGTCGGAATCTGCAATCTCTTCCAATGTACCAATGCTTTTGATAAAGTCCTGTTCAACTGGGGAAATGGTGTTTTCCAAGCGGTTCTTGTACTTGGTGTATTCGGCATGAGCCTTATCAAGTGCCTGCTTGTGGCTGATGTGACCGCTACTGGTAAGAATATCACGGCGGGTCATTTTCAGGTAATCGTCAATGGTTTCCAGCCAGTCCTTCATATACATTGGTTCCTGATTGAGAGCGTGTACCTCGGCGATATCGAGATAGGCTGTAACTATCTTGTTTAAAGCATCCAATTCCTGCTGGGTAAGATAGTTTTTTGCAATTTCTACATCGGGGCGACGGATGGTGTCACTAGCCCATGAGGTAAGTCCCATATTATCTTTTTCAGCATCGGCACGCTGGTAAATAACTTCTGCAGCTGTGTGCTTGTGTGCTGCCCAGTGCATCTTATTCTGCACCTGCTTAAAGAATAGGATGGAGCTTTCTGCACTAGGATCGTAATCGATGCTGGTAGCATAGATTTCCAGAACTTTTCTCCAAAATACCTTTTCAGAGGAGCGGATGTCTCTGATACGGGCAAGCAATTCGTCAAAGTAATTGCCGCCGCCAAGTCTTTTTAAGCGGTCATCATCTAATGCAAATCCTTTTTTCATGTATTCTTTTAATATTCTCATAGCCCAGATACGGAACTGTGTACCACGGTGGGATTTTACACGATAGCCTACGGAGATGATTACATCGAGATTGTAGTAATCGACATTGTAGGTTTTTCCGTCGGCGGCAGTTGTTGCAAAATTTGCAACAACTGAAATGCGCTGTAATTCTCCCTCTTCAAAAATATTTTTGATGTGACGTGATATCGTTGATTTGTCACGCTGAAACAGCTCTGCCATTTGGTCAATGGAAAGCCACACAGTATCATCCTCAAAGGTAGTTTCTATTTTCGTCAAACCGTCTTCGGTTGTGTACATAATAATATTGGAATGATTCATATACGCAGTCCTCCTATGTTGGTGTATCGTTCTTTTTGGCTCTGCTTTTATACACATTGTATTGGTTTTTACACTGTGGTGAGCAGAATTCCATATTCGGTCTGGTGGCAACAAATGCTTTGCCGCAGTGCTTACATACCTTCATGGTGGAGTTTTCATCCGTCAGCATAAAGGAAAACATCATCTGTACACATAACAATAAGGAATTGAAGTCCCAGACAATGGTAGGGCGTTCCCGCAATTCTATGCGGTAGGTAGGTGCCACACCGCCGAAAGCAGCCATTCCCTGACGGTATAGGTTACGTTCATTCTTATCCAGTCTGTCGTAGTCCAGATAATAAAGAAAGCTGGAGAAGAAGGTAAATGCCCAGTCACGGAATACTTCCACAAGCCATTCATAGGGCTCGGCATATTCATTCTGAAAACTCATCATAACAGCCTGCGGCTTATTCTTCATGGTCATAATTAAAGCAATCATCTCTACGCAGTCAGTACTCCAACTTGATTCCACACTTTTCTTGCGAAAATCAATCTTGTCAAAAGGGAAAAAGTAGGACAGATACTTCTCTGTAGAGATGCTTCCTTCCTTGATAAAATGATTCTTTGGCAGATAGACTGCCTCATATGTAATAAAATCCGGTGTGGTAGGCAGGGCAGTCATTAGTCCCAGCATACCGTATTCGGATACAAAGCTCATAATGGCTTCTTTTAATTCAACTTCACTTGCCTTGTTCATGGCAGTAGTACCGATGTTAATTGCGGTCAGCACCAGCTTCTCATAATCCTTGATAGGATTGTAGATGGATGGCTTGGCATCCGCAGAAGGTGTAATATAACACTTTCCGTTTGCGGCTGTTCGCCATTCGTATTTATCATATTTCACCCAGTTGGAACTGGATTTCTGAAAGATATTCTTCATAGTAATTCCTTTCTGTGCAAAAACTATTACTATCATAGCACGTCTGTATGCATATTTAAACTTTTTTTTTACGATCCGATCGATTATTTTTCTTGCGTTTCTTGGTTTCTTCCTTTGCCTGGTTTTCCTGTTCTCTGGCAATTCTTCTTACCACTACACCGATTTCCTTTAGTAGAGCCAGCTTTTCTTTATCCAGTTTTTCCATAGTAGCCGGGATCTCTTCTTCATGTCTTAATAGGAAGTCCAGTTCTTCCATGGTAAGATTACCATTGGTAGAAGGAAAATCCTCTCCCTGCCTGTCCACCAGTATCATAAGAACCTTTTTCTCAATCTGACCAAGAATAGTAGAGCGGACACCACGGATATTTCTGTCGCTCTGATTACGTAAAGCAGCAAGCTGACTGGTAGTGAAATCTCTAAGATATAGGAAGTATATCAACTCCTTATGGTCGTCCTTTAAGTCATAAATAATCTTGGAATAGTCCTCATCGGAAAGGGAGTTGTGCATCTCAAAAGGACAGTTAGAGATAATGTCTATATAGTCCCCTTTCATAAGCTGTCGCCAGTAAGCATGATTGATGGGAGCCGGGATAACAATGGCAAGTGGTGCCACATCCTTCTTGCTGTCTAGGTTTTCTCTGCCGATTTCGTGATATCGCTCCTTGCGTTCTCTGTTGGAATCTAATAGGTCCCATTCCCTTATCACTTCCTCAAAATCCGAAACAGTGCGGGCACCGTCCTCCAGTCGCTTTAAAGCAATGGCACGAAGCTCCTTTTTTAACATGGTCTTATTGGGGTGCTCATCCTTCGGCTGGAAATTATCATCTTTTATGGGATGTAATTCCTGTTCCAAATCCATTTCATTAAAATGCTCTAATTCAATTTGTAATTCCTGCTGGGATGCCTCAAAGGTAATATCCTCATCTATGGAAAAGGCTCCGTCTTCGCTGTCGAAGTTATGAGAATATTCCCAGAAGTCCATCAATTCCTGATGTTTTCTAATGTTCATTTATCCGTAAAACCTGCCTTGTATATACATATTTAAAATTTTTTGCAACTTTTTTTAAAAACACTTCCGCAAAACCCCTTCTAAATCTCCTATAAGTGAGAGAGTAATAGTTTTTGATAAGAAACGATTACTTTTGAAAAGAAATGGTATGCGCATAACCATTATAATATGACACAAACAAATGTTCTATATTTTTGGAGAAAAAACAGAAATTTATTTGTGTTTGGCTTAGAAATAGGATTTTGAGGAGGTAGAAGAATGAAGGATAAGGCTTTATTGACTGTAAAAGAGTTTTGCTCTTATTTGGGGATTGGTCAGACAAAGGCACGTGAGTTGTTGGCTGAAAATGCTGATGTATTCGCGGTTCGCATCGGAAACAGACTGTATGCTCACAAGGGCAAGCTGGATGAATGGCTTTTGAATCAGATTGGATGCTAGGAAATTTGATTCATAAAAAGACAATGAATTTATTAAATAACCATGAAACTAATTGAAAATTAAGTGTGTATATGCTACAATTGGGTGGACTGATGGTTCCTTTCAACGTATATACACGCTGGAAGGAGGCAGATATGGGTAAATCCATAAAAGGTAAAGAACTTGGTAAAGGCATTACACAGAGAAAGAGTGATGGACTTTATCAGGGACGATTTGTGAATCGTTTCGGCAAGACGCAGACCATATACGCAAGCAATCTGAATGAACTTCGTAAAAGGATGCGTGAGGAACAGTATGAGGATGAGAAGGCACTGAATGTTGTCACCAAGGATGTAACCCTTGATGAGTGGTATGAGATTTGGATGAATACCTGTAAGAAGAATTGCAGGAATTCCACTAGGGAATCCTATGCCACACATTATAAGCGGATACAGAAGGAGCTTGGGTGGCGTAAGCTGACATCATTGAACCTGATTATCATGCAGAATGCACTCAATGAGCTTGTTTCTGATAATGCCAGAAAGAACACGAAAAAGATTCCGGTGGATATGCTGGAAAAAGCAATCGACTCTGATTTACTTACAAAAAATGTTGCAAAGCAATTAAACACGGTGATTTCCAAGGAAGATAAGAAGGAAAGACGTGTACTGACAGTAAGTGAAGCAGAGTTGTTTTTAGGTGAGGCACAGAGTAGTTTCTACTATAATCTGTTTGTGCTTGCCATAGAAACCGGAATGCGTATTGGAGAGCTTTGTGGTGTTCAGTGGAAGGACATTGATTTTGACAAGAAGGTACTGTATGTGCGTCACACATTGTGCTATTTTCAAAAAGATGGTAAGTACATTTTTGAGATGCATGATGCAAAGACCAAGAATGGAAGACGAACGATTCCATTAACCACGAGGGCGTTGGAGGCATTGAAACGACAGCGCATTCAAAAACAGAAGATTCTCTTTAAGGGAATCGAAACAGAGGAACAGTACAGGGACTTGGTGTTTGTTACGAAAAACAACAGACCTACACAACAGTTCATAGTGCAGGAGGCAATCGGTGCCATTGTAAACCGGATTCGAAAAGAGCATCCTGACTATGAGATGTTTTCACCACATTGCTTAAGACATACTTTTGCAACCAGAGCAATTGAGAACGGAATGCAGCCAAAGACATTACAGAAGATTCTCGGACATGGCTCCTTGCAGATGACAATGGATTTGTATTGTCATGTGACAGAGGATACACTGTTTACAGAGATGATGAAGATGGAAAAGGCTGTGTAAGCTCAAAAGTGTGTAGTAAGTGTGTAGTAAGGCTATTTTGAGAATAAGGGGTTCCCCGGAACCCCTGTAAATACAGGAGGTTTTATTAAAATGGAAGCATATAAGCAGGAATTTATCGAATTTATGATTGACTGTAACGTACTCAAGTTTGGAGATTTCGTTACAAAGAGTGGAAGAAAGACACCATTTTTTGTCAATACAGGCTTTTACAGAACAGGTGCCCAGCTCAAGAGACTTGGCGAGTATTATGCTGAGGCTATAAATGCAGAGTTTGGTCTGGACTTTGATGTGTTATTTGGTCCTGCATACAAGGGAATACCTCTCACAGTTGCGACAACTATGTCCATAGCAGAGATGTACGATGAGGACATCAAGTATTGCTCAAACAGAAAAGAGGTAAAGGATCACGGCGACAAGGGAATACTCCTTGGAAGTCCTATAGAGGATGGCGATAAGGTTGTCATCATCGAGGATGTCACAACAGCCGGAACATCTATTCAGGAGACACTTCCTATCATCAAGGCACAGGGCGACGTGGATGTCATGGGTCTTGTGGTTTCAGTAGACAGAATGGAGAGAGGCCAGGGCGAGAAGAGTGCGCTGACAGAGATCGAGGAGAACTACGGAATCAAGACAACAGCTATCGTAACAATGGCAGAGGTAGTGGAGCATCTTTACAACAGAGAGTATAAGGGAAGAGTTATCATAGATGACACCCTTAAGGCCGCTATCGACGCTTACTATGATCAGTACGGTGTAAAGTAGATATAATATATCTTAAAATATTGTAAAAAGTCTTAAAATATTATATAAAATAAAGATATGGAGTTAAGGGCCATATCTTTATTTTTTTTGTTTATATGGGAGATTCCAACGTATGATAAAGTTTTTTAAGGCGATGTTTGGGGATGTAAGAGAATATTTCAGAAAATGGTCGGGGTGGATACTGTTCACTGTGTTGATCCTGTATTATGAATTGCTGTTTCACGGCATGAATTTCAGCCTGGATGATGGGAACATAGCCGCTATAATAGCATTTGTGGTGGTGGTTGGAGGCGTGTTCAGCGTGCTGACAGGATTTTTTCCGCCGGTCATCAATAAGATACTTGCAACGCTGTTCACGTTGTTTACGGGTGTGATCTTCATCGCCCAGTACGTATATCATTCGGTCTTCAACAACTATCTGTCTGTTATTGGAACCATAAAATTCGGAAATCAGGCTGTGGACAATGCGGACACGGTCATATCCAATATAAAGGCACAGATAGTGGACGTTATTCTTCTGGCTGTCCCGGTGCTCATAATGATCGTGTGCATATGGACATTTATGGCATTTGACAGGAGAAGGTGGTGGGTGAACCTCATAGGTGCCGCCGGAACAGCTCTGGTGTATGCCACAACACTGTTTGTGATGTGGGCTGTGGCCTCGGATGTGTACAGTCCGTACAATTTATACAAGGAATATACATCGGTTGATCTCTCTGTTGAAAAGCTCGGCGTCATGGAGAGTTTTGTGGTGGATGTCAGAGAGGGTATCGCAGGCAAGAGCTCAGCACAGAGCAGGATAAACTTTGCCTCGGGTGGTGAGGTCGATATCGACTCACTTGCCTCCACAGAGAGCACAACGATGCAGGAGATTACCACCGAGACGGTGGATGTCGCGGAAGCGACCACAGAGGAGGTTGTGATCGACACATCCCCGAATGTCCTGGATCTGGATTTTGATGCCATAAATGACCTTGCGGGAAATGATGCGGTTTCATCGCTCAGCGAATATTTTGCAAATATACCCCCGACAAATAAGAATGAATATACAGGTATGTTCGAGGGCTATAATGTCATATGGATAACTGCGGAGGGGTTCTCAGGCTATGCGCTTGATTCCGGTCTGTTCCCTACACTGTCAAAACTTGCGGACGAGGGCTTTGTCTTTGAAAATTACTATCAGCCGCTATGGTACGGTTCAACATTAGGCGGAGAGTATGCAAACCTGATGGGAAGCCCGACTAAGAACGGTTCATACCTCAGTATGTGCAGGGCTGCCGACAATGAGAATGGCATGCTGTTTTCCATGGCGAATACGCTCAAGAGACTCGGCTATAGCTGTTACGGATTCCATGACAACGACTATACATATTATGACAGGAATATCACCCATCCGGCGCTGGGATACGAGTGGATAGCCAGCGGTAATGGGCTTGAGTACCAGACTGACGAGAACGGGCAGGACATGTGGCCTCAGTCGGATCTTGTCATGATGGAGGAGACATTTGACAAGTATACAGAGACGCAGCCGTTCCACCTGTACTACCTGACGGTCAGCGGTCATGTGCCATATGGATACGGTGCGGCAAATGCCATGGCGGAGAAGAACAAGGCTGTGGTCAGTGACCTTAACTATGTCCTGGATACGACAAAGGCATATCTGGCATCCCAGTACGAAATGGAAAAGATGCTTGAATATATGATGAAGAGACTTGAGAAGAAGGGGCTGCTGGACAATACTGTTATCGTCCTGGCGGGGGATCATGTACCGTATGACAATATGGACGTTGTGGATGAACTGGCAGGGGAGAACTTTGAAAACAGTCTTGAGGCGTACAGGAGCAGACTTGTCATATGGTCGGCGTCGATGGAGAAGCCGGTGAGAGTTGACAAGGTGTGCAGCAGTATAGATATCCTGCCGACCATGCTCAATCTCATGGGAGTGGATTATGATTCGAGGCTCATCATAGGAAGGGATATCCTGTCAGATAGTACAGGACTGGTGCTGTTCCCGGACAGAAGCTTTATAACGGATGCATTTGAATATAACGCAGTCACGGACACGCTGACATCCCACACGGGTGCGGAGGTATCGGATGACAGCTTCATTGCGATGCAGCTATATGTCGCGGATAAATTTACAGCAGCTGACAACATAACAGAGTCGGGGTATTATACATATGTTGCCAGGTATCTGGGGATAGACGAGGATAATTGACAATATTTATCATATTAAAATGTGGAATTATTCTCAAAAACGTATTATAGTATTTGTGGCTAATACCATAGGTATGTAATGAAAATATTATGCAATAAAGAAAGAGGTTAATTATGAAACTTGGTAGAAATGATATGTGCTGGTGCGGAAGTGGTAAGAAATACAAGGCCTGTCACCTGGCTCTTGACGATAAGCTTGAGGATATGAAGAACAGAGGATTCAAGATCCCTACACATGCGATGATCAAGAACGCAGAGCAGATCGAGGGAATCAGGGAGGCTTCAAAGGTCAACACATCTGTGCTCGACTACATAACTCCATTTGTCAAGATAGGAGTGTCTACCAGAGAGCTGGATGACCTTATCTATAACTATACAAAGTCCATAGACGCTATTCCTGCATGTCTTGGATATGAGGGATATCCTAAGAGTGTGTGTATATCGGTAAATGATGTGGTATGCCACGGCATTCCAAGTGATGACATTATTCTCCAGGATGGAGATATAGTTAATATCGACTGTACAACAGAGTACAAGGGATATTTCGGAGACTCATCAAGAATGTTCATGCTGGGAAATGTTGATCCCGCATGGAAGAAGCTTGTAGAGGATACAAAGAAGGCTCTTGATATAGGTGTTGAGGTGTGCAGCAAGCCATATGTGACCATAGGAGATATAGGATATGCCATCAACAAATTTGCACAGGAGCAGGGCTATTCGGTTGTCCGTGAGATAGGCGGCCATGGAGTAGGTCTTGCAATTCATGAGGAGCCTTATGTAAGTCATATAGGACAGCCTGGCAAGGATTATGTGCTTGCTCCGGGAATGGTGTTTACCATTGAGCCTATGATCAACATGGGCGGCCCTGATGTATATCAGGATGCAGATGACGGCTGGACTATCTACACGGAGGATGGCTCACCATCGGCACAGTGGGAGTACACACTGGTTATGACAGAACATGGAGTGGAGATACTTGCCCACTAGGGAGTGGAATAGAATAAAAGAGCAGCAGCCTGATATGCTATCAAAGACATATCGGGCTGCTGCTTTTTGTTGTGTTAGTTATCCATTAAGATCTGCTGCCGTAAACCGGCAGACAGATTATATTACTTTGTAAGTATTCCAAGGATCTCGTTGCTTCTTGCGATGAACTTGGTCATTGCCTCTGCTGACAGTGGACGGTTGGCAAGTACGGCCAGATCATATAACTGGCAGCAGATCGTAGCTGTGTTGTCGCTGTCAGGGTTGTCCAGAACGTATTTAACAAGCTTGTTGTTGCTGTTCAGGATGAGTGTCTCTCCCTCGCCTTGACCGAACATTGATGGATCCATACCGGCCATGCCGTACATCTTCATCATTTCCTGCATACGTCTTGTCTCCTCAGGCTGGGTGAGGATAGAAGATGTATTCTCATCCTTCAGGGATTCAACCTTTACATTCAGGTTCTTCATGTCGAGAGCCTTCTCAAATGTAGCTGTGAGCTTATCCTTGTATTCCTTTGCAGTCTCCTCGGAGAGCTCCTCGCCGACAAAGTTGTCAGAGAGCTCAGCGTCTATTCTGTAGAAGTGAACATTCTCATTCTTCTGCTCAAGCAGTGTGATGAATGGGCTGTCGATGGTCTGTGTCATGATCAGCGCGTCCATGCCCTCAGCCTTGAACATATTGATGTACTGTGACTGAGCCTGCTCATCGGTTACATAGAATACCTTGTTCTCATACTTTTCCTTTCCTGCCTCAAGATACTCAGGGAGAGTTATATATTTGCCCTCGAGATTCTTGTATATACAGAAGTCCTTCATCTTGTCGAGAAACTTGAGATCCTTCAGACAACCAAACTTGATAAATGGGTTGATGTCGTCCCAATACTTCTCGTAGTCCTCTCTGTGTGTCTTGTACATGCCGGACAGCTTGTCTGCAACCTTCTTGGTGATGTAGTCTGAAATCTTCTTGACAAATCCGTCATTCTGGAGCGCACTACGTGATACGTTCAGTGGAAGATCAGGACAGTCGATACATCCCTTTAAGAGCATGAGAAATTCAGGGATTACTTCCTTGATATTGTCGGCAACGAATACCTGGTTGTTGTACAGCTTGATCGTTCCCTCAAGGTTGTCATACTGTGTATTGATCTTAGGGAAGTACAGGATACCTTTCAGGTTGAATGGGTAGTCCATGTTCAGGTGTATCCAGAACAGAGGCTCCTTGTAGTCGTGGAATACCTTTCTGTAGAACTCCTTGTATTCCTCGTCGGTGCAGTCGTTTGGATGCTTTGCCCACAGTGGGGTAGTGGTGTTGAGTGGCTTAGGAGCTTCAGGTTTCTTCTCCTCGGTCTTTATATCGTCTGCGTCTGGGCCCTTGCTGTCAGTGCTGTCCTCAGCATTATCTGCTGTGTCGCTGACTTCCTTTGCATCCACGTCTACAGTAGCATCCTTAGGATCTTCCTGTGGCTCGTCTGCGTTGGTGTAGTAGATCTCAACAGGCATGAACGAACAATACTTGTCGATGACCTCCTTGATCCTGTATTCATTTGCAAATTCATAGCTGTCCTCGTTCAGATAAAGGGTGATGGTAGTACCTCGGTCAGCCTTAATGCACTTCTTCATGGAGTATTCAAGGCCGTCCTCGCACTCCCAGTATACAGCGTCCTCGCCGTCCTTGTATGACTTTGTCTCGATGGTGACCTTGTCGGCAACCATGAATGCGGAGTAGAAGCCCAGTCCGAAGTGACCGATGATCTGTTCCTCTGTTGCCTTGTCCTTGTACTGCTCAAGGAATGCCTCGGCTCCTGAGAAAGCGATCTGGTTGATATATTTCTCAACCTCCTCCTCAGTCATACCGATACCGTTATCGGTAAATGTGATGGTCTTGTCGTTGGCACTTGTGGTCACATCTATACGATATGGCTCATCCGGCTCGTCAAATTCGCCCATGAGAGACAGCTTCTTAAGCTTTGTCACGGCATCACAGCCGTTTGATATAAGCTCCCTGACAAATATATCGTGGTCTGAATACAGCCACTTCTTGATGACAGGGAAAATGTTTTCACTGTTGATCGATAAATTTCCGTTCTTCATAATTGTATACATCTCCTTAAAATATAATGGTTTTCAATGAAAGATGTGTCATCCCCGATCTGTGTTCAATCTTAATAGAAATGTACACTGACACATCAGGCTAAAAGGTATGATAAATCAGCTGGGAACTAAAGTCAAGAAAAAATTAGCACTCAGACAAAATGAGTGCTAACAGGGGCGGCGCGTAAAAAATCCGGCATCAGATGAGGTGCCGGATCTTCAAAAATCATATTAAATTTCTTCAAAAAATCAGCTTTCGGTGAAATATATTCCGGCAGTCTTCAGGAAATCCCTGATCTCCGCATCCCACACATGCTCAAGGGTCTTATCCATGGTGAATATGTTCTGGGTCGCCATGGATGTGAGTTGTATGCTCATGCCGTCATAGTAGACATTCAAGGTGAGATTTGCCACATCGGATACCGGTATGGTGAGATGGTTCTTCTCAAGCATATCCATGATGTCCGGCTGGGAGAGCACGAGCACTATCTTGAAGCTCAGTGGCAGCTTCTTTCCTCTTATAACATTATATACATGTGGTTTTATGGACTCCCATGAGGCGTAGGATGTGGAAGCCATGAGCTCCAGCTCCTCCTTGTCATAGAAATCCTTGTTTACCCTTCCGTCAAAGCTGTATGTTATCCCGCTTTTTACAAATGCCTCCATGGCGAGAAAACGGTCAAATGTATTGTCCATCAGAAGCTTCTTCACGAAGTCCCTGGTCTCGGTGATGGTGATGTCTAACATTGGAAATCTCCTGTTTTCTGGATTGTGATCCAGCCGTATCTGCGTGCGGCTGCATGCTAAAAGTATATCAGCGGAATGTGGCAAATGCAACAATATAGATACACTGATTTATTGAATTATGGATACCCATGTGATATAATGTACAAGGATTTAATGTCTAAATGTTATGGAGGGTTTATTTGATGAAGAAGGTTGCATATATAGCATCAGAGTGTGTGCCATTTATAAAGACGGGTGGTCTTGCGGATGTAGTTGGAACACTGCCAAAGATATTTGATAAGAACGAGTATGATGTGAGAGTCATCATGCCGAATTATCTCTGTATTCCGAACAAGTACAGGGAGAAGATGCAGTATATAACGCATTTTTATATGGACATCGGTTACAAGAATGATTATGTTGGCGTTATGTATCTGGAGTATGAGGGTGTCAAGGTATATTTCATAGATAACGAGTATTACTTTAACGGATTTACACCTTATGGTGATGTAAAGTGGGATATCGAGAAGTTCTGTTATTTCTCAAAGGCAGCGCTTTCGATCCTTCCATCGATCGGTTTCCAGCCGGATATACTTCACTGTCATGACTGGCAGGCAGGACTTGTGCCTGTATATCTCAAGACTCTGTTTGCAGGAGATATGTTCTATACAAGCATGAAGTCTGTTATGACTATTCATAATCTCCAGTTCCAGGGCAAGTGGGATATAAAGACCATTCAGGAGTATTCAGGACTCCCTGATTATGTATTTACACCGGACAAGCTGGAGATCCAGAAGGATGCTTCCATGCTTAAGGGCGGACTTGTATATGCAGATAAGATAACAACGGTAAGTAACACATATGCCAAGGAGATACAGACTCCATATTATGGAGAGGGACTTGACGGGCTCTTAAGTGCCAGATGGCAGTCACTCTGGGGCATTGTCAACGGTATAGATTACGAGGTATGGAATCCTGCAACAGATCCACAGGTATATAAGAACTACAGCGTGGATAACTTCAGACAGCTCAAGAAGATCAACAAGATCGAACTGCAGAAGGAATGTGGACTTCCTCAGGATGAGAATCAGTTTGTAATAGGAATCATATCCAGACTCACAGACCAGAAGGGTCTTGATCTGGTTGACAGGATCATGAACGATATATGCTGTGACGGAGTACAGTTCATCGTCCTCGGAACCGGTGACGGCAAGTACGAGAACATGTTCAAGTATTATCAGGGAATACATCCTGCAAAGGTATCAGCGAACATCTATTATTCAGATGAGAGATCTCATAAGATGTATGCAGGTTGCGATGTGATGCTCGTGCCTTCAAGATTTGAGCCATGTGGACTCACACAGCTCATGGCACTCAGATATGGCACAGTTCCAGTAGTAAGAGAGACAGGTGGTCTTGCAGATACTGTTGAGGCTTATAATCAGTTCGAGGGTACAGGAACAGGATTCTCATTTGCTAATTATGATGCATATGAGCTCCTCAATGCCATAAACTATGCAAAGGAAGTGTACTATAACAACAAAGAGGCATGGTATGGAATCCAGGAGCGTGGCATGAGACAGGATTACTCATGGTATAACTCGGCGAATATATATAAGGATCTCTACAATTCACTGTAGGATCAGGATAGCAGTAATGTGGTAGTAGATATGGAAGAGGCAGAGAATGAATTTGCATTTTCTGCCTTTTTTCAGGGATATAGGAGAGACAGATATGGCGTTTGACGGAATAGTGATATCCAATGTGGTAAGAGACATGAAGGAGAAACTCATCGACGGAAGGATATATAAGATATATCAGCCGGAGAAGGACGAGCTCAACATAGTAATAAAGAATAACAGGGAGAATTACAGGTTGCTCATGTCTGCGGATGCAAGCCTCCCGCTTATATACTTTCAGCAGTCCGCCAAGGAGAATCCTATGACAGCGCCGAATTTCTGTATGCTCCTCAGGAAGCATATCAACAACGGAAGGATAGTTGATGTGTATCAGCCGGGCTTTGAGAGAATAGTTGTCATGGTCATCGAGCATCTGGACGAGCTTGGAGATCTAAAGAGAAAGAAACTCATCATAGAGATCATGGGTAAGCACAGCAATATCATATTTGCCACGGATGAGAATGTCATCATCGACAGCATAAAGCATATATCCCATATGGTGAGCTCAGTGAGGGAGGTTCTTCCGGGCAGGACTTATGAGTATCCTCCGGCGGGAGGAAAGGTATCCCCGCTTGAGATAGAGCGCGGGGACTTCATAGAGCGTGTGAGCTCGAGCCCTACGAATATCATAAAGGCGATATACCAGAACATAACCGGATTTTCACCGGTTGTGGCGAGTGAGATAACCTACAGGGCAGGACTTGACGGCAACATGCCTGTGGACAGCATGAGCGAGGCGGATGTCGCAAGGCTTTATGATGAATTTGCCGGGATAGTATCTGATATAAGGAACGGGAACTATACTCCTGAGATCATACTGGACGGTTACACTCCAGTGGAGTTCTCGTCGGTGCATCTGTCGATGTACAGCGACAAGACCATAGAATCAAGGGATGACATTTCAAAGGTGCTTGATGAGTATTTCTACAGAAAGAGTGCGGTCACAAGGATAAGACAGAAGTCATCGGATCTCAGAAAGATCGTCTCGAATGCCATTGAGAGAACGAGCAAGAAGTACGACCTGCAGCTCGCTCAGTTAAAGGACACTGAATCCAGGGAAAAGTACCGTGTGTACGGAGAACTGATCAACACATATGGTTACAATATAGAACAGGGAGCGGACAGTTTTGAGGCTCTCAACTACTATACTAACGAGATGATAAAGATCCCGCTTGACAAGACCATATCTGTTATGGACAACTCCAAGAGATATTTTGCGAGATACAACAAGCTCAAGAGGACTTATGAGGCACTTACACAGCTCACTGTCGAGACGAAGAGTGAGCTGGAGCATCTTCAGTCGGTGCAGACGTTCCTTGATATGGCGATAGATGAGAATTCACTGGCACAGGTCAAGGAGGAGCTCGTAGCCTGCGGATATGTAAAGGGACATTACGGACGCAAGGGCGACAGGAAAAAGGCAAAGTCAAAACCGCTGCACTACATATCCAGCGATGGATTTCATATGTATGTGGGCAAGAATAATATCCAGAACGATGAGCTCACATTTAAATTCGCAAATGGTGGGGATATGTGGTTCCATGCTAAGAAGATGCCGGGTTCCCATGTCATCGTGAGACTTGAGGGTGCGGGAGAACTTCCTGATTCTACATATGAGGAGGCGGCAAGACTTGCAGCGTATTATTCGTCTGGAAGGACGGCACCGAAGGTGGAGATAGACTATACCGAGCGCAGAAATATCAAAAAGCCTGCGGGGGCAAAGCCTGGATTTGTAATATATCATACGAATTACTCGATGATTGCAGAGCCGAGGATTGCGGGAATAGAGGAAGTACAATAAATAATTTGATTTTTAAACAGGTGTGAAGTATAATATATTATCTGTTATCAGGTAATTGAAAACAACATATAACCTGGGAATATTAGGAGACAGATATGGTAAAAAGCATGACAGGATTTGGCCGCAGCGAGAGGGTGACTGATGCATACAAGATAGTTGTAGAGATGAAGTCAGTCAATCACAGATTCTGCGACATCAATATAAAGCTCCCGAAGAAGATAAGCTTCTTTGAGACAAACATAAGAACATATCTCAAAAAATATATTGAGAGAGGAAAGGTTGACGTGTTCATCACATACGAGGATTTCTCGGATGACAATGTCAAGCTGAAGTACAACAAGGACGTTGCCGAGAAGTACATGGGATATTTCGAGGAGATGTCCAAGGATTTTGGAATTGAGAACAGCATAACACCTGCACAGCTTGGAGGCTTCCCTGACGTGTTCACGGTTGAGGAGCAGGCGGTCGACCAGGATGAGCTGTGGAAGATAATAGAGACATCCCTTGACGAGGCTGCGAAGATGTTCGTGCAGTCGAGGATAACAGAGGGAGAGAACCTTAAGAAGGACATGATCGACAAGCTTGACGGAATGAGAGCTGCCGTTGATTATATAGAGGAGATATCACCTGAACTTGTGGAGGAGTATAGACGCAAGCTCACGGACAAGATCATAGAGGTTCTTGACAATCCTGTTATAGATGAGAACAGGATCGCCACAGAGGTCGTTATATATGCGGACAAGATATGTGTGGACGAGGAGACTGTAAGGCTTAAGAGTCATATCAGCAGCACGAAGAAGATTCTGGAGGATGGCGGAAGCGTTGGCAGGAAGCTGGACTTCATCGCACAGGAGATGAACAGAGAGGCGAACACGATACTTTCAAAGGCCAATTCACTTGATGTGTCAGACAAGGCGATACAGCTCAAGACTGACATAGAGAAGGTCAGAGAGCAGATACAGAATCTGGAATAGAATACATAATATTTAGAGGTAATGATGATGGCAGATAAGAATACAAAACGTGGATCGCTCATAGTCATATCCGGTTTTTCAGGAGTTGGAAAGGGCACAGTTGTCAAGAGACTTGTGTCGGATTTTGGATATAACCTTTCAGTGTCGGCGACGACAAGATCACCGAGAGAGGGTGAGGTCGATGGAAGAGAGTATTATTTCATGGATCGCAAGGATTTTGAGAATCTCATTGACTACGGCGGATTTATCGAGTGGACACAGTATGTAGAGAATTATTATGGAACTCCAAAGAAGTATGTTGAGGAGAAGCTTGCTGATGGCAAGGACGTCATACTCGAGATAGAGGTCATGGGCGCACTCAATGTCAAGAAGCAGTTCCCTGATGCGCTTCTCATATTTATATCAGCTCCAAGCATAAGCGAGCTTAAGAGCAGACTGGCAGGAAGAGGAACAGAGTCGGAGGAGACCATAATCAAGAGACTCCGAAAGGCCACAGAGGAAGCTGAGGACATGGACAAGTACGACTACATCATAGTCAACGATGATCTGGACGAGTGTATACACACCGTGGATTCAGTCATCAGAAGCTATGGCTGCAGAAGAGATAATCAGCTTGGATATATAGCCGGAATAAAAGAAGAGCTTGCAGAGATAAAGAAACTCTGATAAATTAGACTGGATAACAGTGGACAGCAGTTTAGAAGAATATTTCAATAATCATATAAGAAAGGGGATATAATATTATGTTACATCCATCATACACAGACTTAATGTCAGTAGTAAATGCAGAGGTTGAGCCAGGTGAGCAGCCTGTAGTAAACAGCAGATATTCAATCGTTCTTGCAACAGCAAAGAGAGCAAGAGAGATCATTGATGGTCAGGAGCCTATGGTGGCAGCAGACCCAAAGAAGAAGCCATTATCCATCGCTGTAGATGAAGTTTACCATGGAAAGGTAAAGATCGTCGGAGCAGACGAGGATTAACAGACCGGAATATATAGCGGTAAGTGAGAAGAATGGAGGTTGGAGCTTTTAGCACAGCCTCCTATTTTTCTGATACACAACTGTGCCGGATGTGGCATATTCTAAATAAACAGGAATATGTCGACGGGAGGTGTATCATGAGGGCGTCAGATGTTCTAAAAGGCACGGTCTATGAGATCCTGGCAGGGGACATTGACTGTCAGATTACGGATCTGGCAGATGATTCCAGAGATGTCACACAGGGAACTCTTTTTGTGTGCCGGAGAGGTGCGAGAACAGATGGACATCGCTATATAGATGATGCCGTGGCAAGGGGCGCAGCGTGTATAGTCATGACAGATGATATCGGCATACCTGCGGAGCGGTCAGCCGGACGCTGGGGGGATACCGATGGTGTACTGATCGTGAGACTGTATGACTATCGCCACGGTATAGGAATGATATGTAATAATTTTTGGAATTTTCCGTCACGAAGTATGAAGGTTATAGGTGTGACCGGGACAAAGGGAAAGACCACGGTCGCATGTATGATAAAGTCTATGCTGGACAGATGGGGGCGTAGAACCGGTCTTGTGGGAACCATAGAGATCGATGACTGTATCCGGAAGATACCATCTGTGAACACCACTCCGGGAACGATATATCTCCATCGCAAGCTTGCAGACATGGTGGCAAATGGTGCGGAATACTGCGTCATGGAGGTATCGTCACAGGGGCTTATGCACGGCCGTGTGTCAGGGGTAGAATTTGATATATGCGTATATACAAATCTTGCTCCGGATCACATTGGGCGGAATGAACACCGCACATTTGCCGAGTATGGGAGATGGAAGAGAAGCCTGTTCTCAAAGTGTAAGACTGCGGTGATAAATGCAGATGACATGTATTCTGGGTGTATTGCTGCCGAGGCTGTGAATGCAGGGGCTGAAGTGGTATATTATGGTGTGAGGAATCACACTGCAGCCGGGGATGGCAATGTGTGTATGGCGGGAGCAATACACAGGCTCATTCTCCATAGAGTTATGGGGATAGGCTATGAGTGTGAGAGAACGGACGGGGAGAGCACTTACATGACTGTTGGCATACCGGGAGAGTTCAATGTGTACAATTCTCTTGCTGCGGTAACCACTTGCGGGATCATCGGGATACCGATGGAGGTAATGCAGGATTCGCAGTCGGATATGAAGGTGAGGGGCAGACTCGAGCCGGTGGAGATTCCGGGATACGCAAGGATATTCATCGATTATGCCCACAATGCCGTGAGCCTGGAAAATGTACTGACCACCCTCAGACAGTACAGGCCGAAGAGGCTTATATGTCTGTTCGGATGCGGCGGCAACAGATCAGCCGGGCGCAGAAAAGGCATGGGATTTGTGTCGGGCAGGCTGGCGGATATGACGGTCATAACAAGTGATAACCCGAGGTTTGAATCCCCGGAGGCGATAATGACGGATATTGAGACCGGGGTTCTCGAGGGCGGAGGAGAATATGTAAAGATATGCAGCCGTCTGGATGCTATAAGATACGCTCTGGAGATTTCGGACAGGGATGATATAGTCCTTCTGGCCGGCAAAGGCCATGAGACATATCAGGATATAGAGGGACGCAGGACACAAATGGACGAGAGAGAAATGATACGGCAGATATTGGAGGAGAAAAATGCGGGGATTGTACGCAGATGTGATAATTGATATATCCCATGAGGCGATAGACAGAACATTTCAATATGCTATTCCTGACGATATTGCCGGCAGGATACAGATAGGAAGTCAGGTCAACATTCCATTTGGCAAGGGAAATAATCTGAGAAAAGGCTATGTCATAGGGATATCGGATTCCACGGAATATGATGAGAGCAGGATAAAGTCTATAGATTCTCTGTGCGAGGACGGCGTGGCAGCTCCGGGAAGGCTCCTTGCCCTTGCGGCGTGGATAAAGGAGAACTACGGCTCCACCATGATAAATGCCATCCAGACGGTGATGCCGGTGAAAAAAACGGTTAAGTCCGTGGTGGTCAGATATATTGTCCTTTCATGCGAGGATGTGGACACATGGGAATACAGATATATGAAGAAGAATGCCAGGGCAAAGCTCAGGCTCCTCCGCGAGCTTATGGTGAGACATGAGCTCACAATGACGGAGGCCACCGGGACTTTGAATGTGTCATATCAGGCGGTTAAGGCCATGGAGGACGAAGGTGTCGTTCGTATCGTTGAGGACAGCAGATACCGGGATGTGGTGTCTGACGCGGTGAGGCAGCAGGCATTTGAGGCTCCTGATATAGAGCTTAACAGTGACCAGCAGAGGATAGTCGATGATTTCGTAAGTGATGCAGATCAGGGTATACACAGGACATATCTTCTTCATGGCGTGACGGGAAGCGGCAAGACTGAGGTGTATGTGAGGTGTATCCGTGAAGTCGTCCGCGCGGGCAGACAGGCGATCGTGCTGATACCTGAGATAGCACTCACGTATCAGACACTGACATATTTCTCCAGATACTTTGGTGACCGTGTGACCATGGTCAACTCAAAGCTCAGCAGCGGGGAGAAGTATGATCAGTTTGAGCGCGCAAGGAAGGGCGATGTGGATGTGGTGATAGGCCCGAGGTCTGCGCTGTTTACCCCATTTGAGAAGCTGGGACTTATAATAATAGATGAGGAGCATGAGAGCAGCTATAAGAGTGACAGCCCGCCAAAATATCACGCAAGGGAGACTGCCATAGAACGTGCAAGGCTTGAGGGGGCGAGTGTCATACTCGGTTCCGCAACTCCTTCTGTGGAGAGCTACAAGCGTGCACTGGCGGGTGAGTACAGGCTGTGGACCATGGACAGCCGTGTTGAGGGCAGAGCCATGGCAGAGACAAGCATAGTAGATCTCAGGGAT